>Ga0315902_10002196_pt1 | contig 30816 bp, 31 predicted proteins | sample LakEriMetagenome_9_FD_203523 | JGI IMG/M metagenome (GOLD analysis project Ga0315902, IMG submission 203523) | Freshwater fungal communities from buoy surface, Lake Erie, Ohio, United States - Buoy 12 MA117 | ecosystem: Environmental > Aquatic > Freshwater > Lake > Lake biofilm | place: USA...
AATATGTTCTGCTCAATAAGCGCGCCGAATGGCAGGATTATCGCCGTCAGGTGAGCGCATACGAGCTAGATCGTTATTTACCCGTTCTTTAACCCGCAATAACGCCAGAATTTAACTTTTGGCTGTTACTTTATTGGTATGACTAAAGAGATCACAGATCGCGGTTTGCGCCGCATCAACTTATTTGCCGGCATTCTTCACCTTGGACAGATGGTGGCGGTTCTTGCGCTCTCATCTGATTTCACGCTACCAATCACTGCGCGATATATGTCTGGTCCTCCGGGAAGCACCTACGGCGATCTAATTGTCTTGTACAACGCACCACTTGCAATCGGTGTTGCGATCTTCTTGGGACTTTCATCTCTTGCTCACTTTATTGTTATTAGCCCGAAATTCTTTCCGCGATATATCGCAGGCCTAGCCGCCCACCGAAACTTCTTCCGCTGGGTTGAATATTCAATTAGCTCTTCGGTAATGATCGTTTTGATCGCACAAGTCACTGGAATATCAGAAATCACTGCGCTGATTTCAATCTTCGGCGTCAATGCTTCCATGATTTTATTTGGCTGGCTGCAAGAAAAGTATGAAGAGCCAGGTAACGGCGGATGGATTCCATTTATCTTCGGCTGCATCGCCGGCGCAGTTCCGTGGCTTGCGCTGGTCTTCTATGTCTTTGCAATTGGTGGAGTTGGCGAGAATAAAGCGCCGGCTTTTGTTTACTTCATCGTCTTTACAATTTTTGCACTATTTAACTCATTTGCCCTTGTGCAATATCTGCAATATAAAAAGGTCGGCAAATGGTCTGATTATTTACGAGGAGAGCGTACTTACATAACGCTATCCCTTGTAGCTAAATCACTCCTTGCTTGGCAGATTTTCGCCAATACGCTGATACCTGTTTAAGACTTGAATCAAACTTTTTTGGAGGATTAGTGGCACTTCGTTGGGGTTATCTAGGGGCGGGCGGAATCGCCGACATTATTGCGACAGACTTCGGTCACGCTGGACTAAAGATCCAGGCGGTTGCAACTCGCGACATAGCGCGAACCAACGCTTTTGCTGACAAATTTAATATCCCGAATCGCCATCCGGATTACGCCGCACTTGTGGCCGATCCCGAAGTCGATGTTATTTATATTTCAACGGTTCAGACCCTGCATCGCGACCATGCTTTGCTGGCGATTGAATCAGGCAAGCACGTTCTGCTGGAAAAGCCATTCACCATGAACGCAGCCGATGCCCATGAGATTTATGCTGCCGCAAAACGCAAAAACGTCTTTGTGATGGAAGCGATGTGGACTCGATTCTTGCCAACAATGTCAGCAGTTTTTGCTGCAATAGAAGCAGATGAAATTGGAACGCCGCATTTCGTTTACGCCGACCACAGCCAATATTTGCCGATCGAGCGAGCGCCGCGCCTTTGGAATCGCGAACAAGGTGGCGGCGCGCATTATGACTTAGGTATTTATCCAGTACATATGGCCATTCGCACCCTTGGTATCCCAGATTCTGTAAGTGGAAAATCAATAATGACTGATACCGGCGTTGATTCAGCAACTTCTGCTGTTCTGCAATATAACAACGGAAGCCTGGCACTAATTAACTCTTGTATGACTATGGCCGGCACAATCACAGCAGCGATACACGGCACTAAAGGTCGCATCGATATTGATGGTTGGTTCTTTGAGCAGACCACATTTAGCGTCTACGACAACCATCATAAATTAGTTCGCAAATATGAAGAAAAAATCCAGGGCCGCGGAATGCAATATCAAGCTATTCACGTTGAAGAGTGCATCGCCAAAGGCCTTACTGAAAGTCCAATTTTGAGCCTTGATGAAACAGTGAAAATTATGGAAGTAATGGAGCAGATTCACGTCTTTTAAGCCGGCGTTGTCTAATACTTGCTCAGATGTAACGCCGCGCGTTACTATTTCACCATGTCGTTAACCGTGACACTTCGCAGCCTCCTCCTTCGCTGCCGTGGCGGGGCCAAGTAAACCGGTCCCCTCGCCGCGGGGTTTGTCGCACCGGTAAATCCCGACAAAACCCAAAAATTAGGAGTTAAGTAAATGTCAGTAGAAAAGAATTTCCCTGAACAAAAACCATCGCAGATGCCGGTGCATCGTTACTCATCATTTATCCCAGTTGATCTAAAGGATCGCACCTGGCCAACTAAGCAGATGACGAAAGCGCCACAGTGGTGCTCAGTTGATCTGCGCGATGGAAATCAAGCCTTAATTGACCCAATGGATACACCGCGCAAATTGGCGATGTTCAAGCTATTGGTTGAAATGGGTTACAAGGAGATCGAAGTTGGTTTTCCTTCAGCATCTCAAACGGATTTCGACTTCGTTCGCAAAATTATTGATGAAGGATTGATCCCGGATGATGTAATTATTCAGGTGCTCACCCAAGCTCGCGAACCGTTAATCCGCCGTACTTATGAAGCAATCAAAGGATCCAAGCAAGCGATCGTTCACCTTTATAACTCAACTTCAACTCTGCAGCGTCGCGTGGTCTTCGGACTTGATAAAGAAGGCATCAAGAAGATTGCAACCGATGGTGCGCAGTTATGTCTTGATTTGATCGCAGAGGTTCCTGGCACCAAAGTCTCTTTTGAATACTCACCTGAGTCTTACACCGGCACCGAGCTGGAATTTGCGGTTGAGGTTTGCAACGCAGTTAATGCCATATGGAAGCCAACTCCGCAGTGGAAAACAATTATGAACTTGCCAGCAACGGTTGAAATGGCAACTCCAAATGTATATGCGGATTCAATTGAGTGGATGTGCCGCAATTTAGAAAATCGCGAGAGCGTAATTGTTTCACTACATCCACATAATGATCGCGGTACTGGTGTTGCAGCTGCAGAACTTGGTTATTTAGCTGGCGCAGATCGCATCGAAGGAACGTTATTCGGCAACGGCGAGCGAACCGGAAATGTTTGTCTTGTAACCCTTGGAATGAACTTGGTATCTCACGGAATTGATCCGAAGATTGATTTCTCAGATATCGATCAGATCCGTCGTACTGTGGAATATGCCAATCAATTACGTGTTCCAGAGCGCCATCCTTACGGCGGAGATTTAGTCTTCACCGCATTCTCTGGCTCACACCAAGATGCAATTAAGAAAGGCTTTGAACATCTAGAAAGAGATGCCAAGGCTGCCGGCGTTGATAAAGACAAATTCACTTGGGCAATTCCTTACTTGCCGATTGATCCAAAAGATATTGGGCGCTCTTACGAAGCCGTTATTCGCGTTAACTCACAATCTGGCAAGGGTGGCGTTGCTTACTTGATGAAGAACGAACATCATCTTGATTTGCCGCGTCGCCATCAAATTGAATTTAGCCGTGTCGTGCAAGCAAAGACAGATTCTGAAGGCGGAGAAATCACAGCCAGTGCAATGTGGCATATCTTCGAAGATGAATATCTGCCAACTGAATCAGCACCTTGGGGACGTTTCAGATTAAAGGGACTTTCACAAACTTCGGTACTTGGCGAAGATGTTCACTTAACCGTGAAACTTCTAGATCGCGGTGAAATGAAAGAATTAGTAGGACAAGGAAATGGACCGATCGCAGCATTCTGCAATATCTTGCAGGATTATGGCGTAGACGTTCGTGTCCTTGATTATTACGAACACGCACTTTCGGCAGGAGGCGATGCATCTGCTGCCGCCTATCTAGAGTGCTCAATTGGTAGCGAAGTTTTCTGGGGGGTCGGAATTGACCCAAACACCACAACTGCTTCACTCAAAGCGGTCGTGTCTGCAATAAATCGCGCTATTCGCTGACTACCTTTACCTTCGTGAGCCTTTATCGTGACGAAGCAATTATTTTGCGCACCCAGAAGTTGGGTGAAGCAGATCGCATCATCACGCTCTTAACGCGCGAGCACGGTCGAGTTCGTGGAGTGGCTAAAGGCGTTCGTCGCACGATGTCTAAATTCGGTGCGCGCCTGGAACCAGGAAGCCACGTAGATATACAACTTCACAAAGGGCGCACCTTTGACACGATCACCCAAGTTGAAGCGATTAATAATTACGGCGAAGCACTCACTGAGGATTACCAGCGTTGGACTATCGCTTCAGCTATTTTAGAAACCGCTGAAAGATTTACTTCGCAAGAGTATGAGCCTGCCTTGCAAGAGTTTCAATTAGTTGTTGGAGGAATGAAGGCGCTGGCCGAAAGCCGATACGACGCATCATTAATTCTCGATGCCTTTCTACTTCGCTCTCTTGCGATCGGTGGTTATGCACCTTCAACTTCAAATTGTTCGCGCTGTGAAAAACCAGGGCCACATCGTTACTTTTCTTTAGTCGGTGGTGGATCGGTATGTGCTGAATGTCGCCCATCAGCATGCGCTACACCCGCGCCTGAAACGCTGGAACTCTTAGGTGCGTTATTGAGCGGTGATTGGGAAGTTGCCCAAGCAAGTGAAGCCCGCAATCGCCGCGAGGCTAGTGGTTTGGTAGTCGCTTACTTACAATGGCATCTAGAACGCGGGCTACGCAGCCTGCCGATCGTGGAGAGAGTTTAAAACTTGAGCAAGAAGATTGAAGTTCCAGAACATATCGCAATCGTGATGGATGGAAATGGCCGCTGGGCAAAAGATCGCGGGTTAGCGCGCACCGCCGGACACGAAGCAGGCGAGAAAGTTCTCTTTGATTTAGTAGAAGCAGCGATCGGTTTTGGAGTTAAAGAGTTAAGTGCATATGCATTTTCCACTGAAAACTGGAAGCGCACGCCGGAAGAAGTTAAGTTCTTAATGGGTTACAGCCGCGATGTTTTGCGCAAACGCCGCGATCGACTTAACGAAATGGGTGTAAAGATCCAGTGGATTGGACGCCCACAAAGGCTATGGAAATCGGTGATTTCAGAGTTAGAAGAAGCCGAAGCGTTAACTAAGAAGAATAAGACTTTAACTTTAAATATGTGTGTTAACTACGGTGGAAGGGCGGAATTAGTCGATGCCACAACCGCTCTTGCTCGCGATGTGAAACGTGGCAAGTTAAAGCCTAATGCAATAACTGAAAAGACTATTGAGAAATATCTTTACTCACCGAAGATGCGCGACGTCGATTTATTCTTGCGCTCATCAGGGGAGCAGCGCACCAGTAACTTCTTGCCGTGGCAATCGGTATACGCCGAGTTTGTCTTTATGGATGTCCTTTGGCCAGATATGACGCCAAAGCAACTTTGGAAAGCGATCGAGATTTATTCGGAGAGGGATCGTAGGTTTGGGAAGGCTTAACACTTAGCGCAGAGACCAAAGATCTCTGCAGTATGCCCGACATCGCGAAAGCCATGTTCTTCAGCCATCATCTTCGCCCACTTTTCAATTGCGCCACCTTCAATTTCAACGGTATCGCCGCACCCTTTGCAGACTAAGTGATGGTGGTGGGCTTCACCGCATAAACGGTAAATCGCTTCACCATCATCGCGGCGCAGAACATCAACGATCTTGTCGTTGACCAAACTCTGCAGCGCACGATAAACGGTAGTCAAACCGATGCTTTCGCCTTCACGTTGCATCAGTCTGTAAATTTCCTGCGCGCTGGCAAATCCGCCAGCGCGCTCAAGGGTGCTCAGAACCCTTGGATTGGATCTAGACATTACTTATTCTTTGGCTCTTCGTGATTGTGCTCAGATTCATCGTGATGGTCAGCTTCATCGTGATGGTCAGCTTCTTCATGAATAGAGTTCTGCGTACCGTGAGAATGTGCATCTCCGCTATGTAGATAGCTGACTAGGCCCCACATAATAAAGACTCCAAGAATCGTTGAGAGAATGGTTAACTTTGAGGAGTGACGAGAATGCGCCTCTGGCAAAATATGTGAAGTTGCAAGATAAATGACGATTCCAGAGAAGACTGCAAGGTAGATCGCAATCAGGTTATCACCGAGCACTAAAGTAGTTCCTAAAGCGGCGCCGCTTACTCGCGCAATTGCATCGACGCCAAGTAGCCAAACTCCTTTACGAGTCCACTTGCCACTCTTGACTAAAAATGAAACGGTATTTAAGCCATCACTAAAAGCGTGAACCAGAAGTGCAATGAAGACTGCGATTCCTAAATCTGAACTAACTTTGAAGGCAACGCCGAGTGCTAGACCATCTAGGAAAACGTGTCCACCCATAGCTAGAGCGCCAAGTGCACCAGCGACATTGGATGTGTGCTTATGGTCATGTCCATAATCCGACTCTGCTGGTTCGTGTGAACCAAAGAGTTGTTCATAGAAGTGAAGAAGCAAGAATCCGGCAATCAGGGCAACAGAAACCGCTGGTGCGTGGAAAATTTCTTGCGTTCCAAGTTCAAAGACTTCTGGCAGTAAATCGAAGGCGACCAATCCGAGTAATAGACCTGCGGATAATCCGAGAACTAAATGGAGGCGGTCCTTTGATTTAATTGCGAGAAATCCACCTGCTGCAGTTGCAATGGCTGTTATGGCGGCCAAGCCGATAGCGATATTCATACCCAGAAGATAGCACAAATGAAAATGATTTTCATTACCATTGAGCAGCGCCCTAGGCTGAAGCCATGATCGCAATCGCCAGATTTGAGCAGGAATTAAGCCAAGCCGTTGAGTTTCGCGCTGAGCTCGAGTCGGTTAGGGCGGTCTTAGCCGAGGCTGCTGGATTTATCTCAGGCACGATCGGCCAGAATTTAGATGAGCCAACGCTCTGGGTTTTAACCACCGAATGGGAGAACGTTGGCTCTTATCGCAGGGCTTTGAGCTCAACTCGCGCAAAGTTAGAGGCGATTCCAGTTCTCGCTCGCGCAATCGATGAGCCCGGAGCGTACGAGTAAACTAAGCACACGTTTGCAACGTCCGTTGCTATTCGCCGACAGCCAGCCGGATGGAGATTTGAAATGGCCGGAGATCGTTTAGAAAATATTGTTTCACTCGCAAAGCGACGTGGATTTGTTTATCCCTCATCAGAAATTTACGGCGGACTTCGCGCTTCTTGGGATTACGGCCCACTCGGAGTTGAACTTAAGAACAATGTAAAGCGCCAATGGTGGAAATCCATGGTGATGGGTCGCGAAGATGTTGTTGGTCTCGACTCCTGCGTCATCTTGGCACGTGAAGTTTGGGAAGCATCAGGTCACGTTGCAACATTTAGCGATCCGCTTACTGAATGTACTGCTTGCAATAAGCGTTATCGCGCAGATCATTTGGAAGAAGCGTACGAATCAAAGCATAAGAAAAAACTTGAATCACTTGCCGATATGAACTGTCCTGCTTGCGGCAATAAAGGCCAATTCACAACTCCAAAGCAATTTTCTGGTTTGTTAAAAACTTTCCTTGGACCAGTAGAAGATGAATCAGGTCTTGCCTATCTCCGCCCTGAAACCGCGCAAGGAATCTTTATCAACTTTGATCAGGTAATGACGACTTCGCGTCGCAAACCACCGTTTGGTATCGGACAGATCGGTAAGTCATTCCGTAACGAAATTACGCCTGGAAACTTCATTTTCCGTACTCGCGAATTTGAGCAGATGGAGATGGAATTCTTTGTTGTGCCAGGCACAGATGAAGATTGGCATCAATACTGGATCGATACTCGCTTGGCTTGGTATAAGGATCTCGGCATCAATCCAGATCGTTTGCGAATTTATGATCATCCAAAAGAGAAGTTGTCGCATTATTCCAAGCGCACTGCAGATATCGAATATAAATTTGAATTCGCTGGCACCGAATGGGGCGAGCTCGAAGGAATTGCTAACCGCACCGATTTCGATCTAAAGGCCCACTCTGCGGCATCAGGAAAAGATCTTTCTTACTTTGATCAAGAGAAGAATGAACGCTGGACTCCATTTGTAATTGAGCCTGCGGCTGGCGTAGATCGTTGCGCACTTACCTTCTTAATGGATGCATTCACGGAAGATGAAGCGCCAAATGCCAAAGGCGAGATGGAAAAGCGCGCAGTACTGAAACTTGATCATCGTTTGGCTCCAGTGAAAGTTGCTGTTTTGCCGCTATCTCGCAACGCCGATCTTTCGCCAAAGGCGCGCGATCTCGCAGCGCAATTACGCAAGAACTGGAATATTGATTTTGATGATGCCGGTGCGATTGGTCGTCGCTATCGTCGCCAAGATGAAATCGGAACTCCATATTGCATCACCATTGACTTTGAAACTTTGGATGATCAAGCGGTGACAATTCGCGATCGCGACACAATGGCGCAAGAGCGCATTGCACTCGATCAAGTAGAAGCATGGCTTGCTCCCAAACTTCTCGGTTGCTAACAAGTGGCTTTAACTTTGCCACTTGCAAGTGGTGACCATGTAATTGATCCACCAGTGGTGCTCGCGCCGATGGCAGGAATTACCAACTCGGCTTTTCGCGCACTTTGTCGCGAACAAGGCGCTGGTTTATTTGTCTCTGAAATGGTTACTGCGCGCGCTTTAATTGAAAGACGACCAGATACGTTGCGCATGATTGCTCCTGGCGCCGGCGAATGGCCTCGTTCGGTGCAGTTATATAGCGTTGATCCACACACTATGCGCGCTGCCGTGACAATGATTGGTAAAGAGAATTTTGCCGACCACATTGATATGAACTTTGGTTGTCCGGTTCCGAAGGTAACGCGTAAAGGCGGGGGAGCAGCGCTTCCATACAAACGAAAACTCTTTGCTTCAATCGTCGATGCAGCAGTCCAAGCAGCTAAACCGTTTGGAATTCCCGTAACGGTAAAGATGCGGATTGGTATTGATACCGATCACCACACTTATCTAGAAGCAGCAAAATCAGCATCTGACAGCGGCGTTGCTTGGGTTGCACTGCACGCGCGCACGGCAGAACAAATGTATGAAGGAAAAGCCGATTGGTCAGCGATCGCGCGCTTAGTTGAGCACTTAAAACCAACCGGAACGCCAGTACTAGGCAATGGCGATATCTGGTCAGGTGCTGATGGCTTGGCGATGATGAAAGAGACGGGTTGTGCCGGCGTTGTGGTTGGACGCGGATGTTTAGGCCGCCCGTGGTTATTCGCTGATTTGGTAGAAGCATTTAATGGCGGCGATAAGAAAGTACTGCCGAGCCTGCATGAAGTGCGTGAAGTTATGTATCGCCACGGTGAATTAATTGTTGATTACTTTGAATCAGAAGATCGCGGTTGTCGCGATCTACGCAAACATATGGCTTGGTATTTAAAGGGTTTTAGAGTGCCCAGTGAGTTGCGCCGCCAATTCGGAATGCATTCATCACTCGCCGAACTTCGCACACTGCTTGATCAATTAACCGATCAACCGTACCCAGTGGAAGTTGCCGAAAAACCACGTGGGCGTGTAAGTCACGGACGTCCTCCAACCTTGCCAGATGGCTGGCTTAACGATCCTGATGAAAACGTAGCAATTGAGTTAGAAGATGCGATCTCAGGAGGATGATTTTCTTTAAGATTATTCGTCGAGTTATCGCGGCAATTTTGCTGGTGATAATTTCCGTGCCACTTTATGCGGTTGCAGTCACTTGGTATGCGGCGAATAATCCATTGATTCGCAATGGTGATGTGATTGTTGTCTTGGGCGCTGCGCAATTAGATGGTCGACCAGGCGAAGTTTTGCAGGCGCGTCTTGATGAAGCAAAAAGAATTTACGATTTAGGTTTAGCGCCTCGCATCATCACAGTTGGAGCAGGTGCTCCTGGTGATCGCACGACAGAGGCGGCATCTGGAAAATACTGGTTAGCGACCAACGGCATCAAGTCTAAAAACGTGACCGCGCTGGAAGTTGGGCGCGATACCTGGGTATCTACAGAAAACTATGTAAAGTTTATGAAGTTAAAGGAAATGAAAGATGTAATTATCGTTACCGATCCATTTCACTGTCGTCGCGCAATGACAATGGCTAATGATTTAGGTGTGACTGCTACTTGTTCGCCAGTCCAAGCTGGGCCAAATTCACTGGAAAATTCTGGAAAGCGCTATTTAATACGTGAAGCCGGCGCATATCTCTCTTATGTGAGCCTAGGCCGCCGCGGCATTCATATCAGCGATCATTTAGGGTAGGGCTATGAGCGGGGCGAAGAATTACAGCGAAGCGGATCAAGAGCGCTTCCTATTCGAACCTGCCAAACGTGCAGGACGTACCGAATTCATGCGTGATCGCGCGCGCGTTATTCATTCAGCGGCGCTCCGTCGCTTAGCTGCAAAAACTCAAGTCGCAGTGCCTTGGGAGAATGATTTTCAGCGCACACGACTTTCGCATTCATTGGAGTGCGCACAGATCGGTCGCGAACTCGGTGAATCACTTGGCGCAGATCCGGATTTACTCGAAACTGCTTGTCTTTCGCACGATTTAGGCCATCCACCTTTTGGGCACAATGGCGAAGAAGCGTTGGCTGAAGTTGCTAAAGACTTCGGCGGCTTTGAAGGTAATGCGCAGAGCTTCCGTTTATTAACCAGAATCGAAGCGAAGACGGTAGATAAAGATGGCAAGAGCGTAGGTTTAAATCTAACTCGCGCATCTCTCGATGCAGCAACCAAATATCCATGGCCGCGCGCAATTAATCCAAGAAAATTCGGCGTCTATGACGATGATGTTGAAATCTTTAATTGGGTGCGCCAAGGCGCTCCAGTTGATCGCAAATGCATCGAAGCGCAAATTATGGATTGGTCAGATGACTGCGCATATTCAGTCCATGATTTAGAAGACGCTATCTTTGTAGGCCAGGTCAAGGTTGAGAACTTTGAAAGAGACTTCGACATACTTCACAGTGAAATGCAATCCGGATATGGCTCAACTGCTACAAAAGAAGAGGCAGCCGGTGCGCTCGAGCGATTGCAAACTCTTTCGTGCTGGCCACGTTATTACGATGGAACACACCGCTCATTAGCCAGACTTAAAGATTCCACTTCTCAGTTAATCGGACGCTTTGTTTTGGCAGCAGAGTTAGAAACACGCAAAGTTCACGGCGATGGGCCACTAATGCGATATTCCGCTGACCTAGTTATTCCCCGCGAACAGCAGGTAGAAGTGGATTTCCTGAAGGCAATTGCTGGCCATTACTTGATTAACGCTGCGGCATCACAAGAGCGATATGCCAAACAGCAGGTATTGATTAAAGAGTTAGTTGAGATGCTCCATAAACATGCCGACACAAATTTGGATTCAATCTTCGCTAAAGATTGGGCGGTTGCTACAAACGATACCGAGCGGATGCGCATCGTTATTGATCAGATTGCCAGCCTGACTGACCCCGGCGCATATGCCCTACATGCTCGCCTCAGTGCACTCAGATAGCATGGGCTTATGAGCGGACGTATTAAGGAAGAGGATGTTACTTACATCCGCGAACGCGCTCCGATCGATGAAGTTGTCGCTGATTATGTTCAGCTTAAATCAGCAGGCGGCGGCCAGAAGAAGGGACTCTGTCCTTTCCACGATGAGAAGTCTCCTTCATTTCACGTAACGCCAAGTAAAGGTTTCTTCCATTGCTTTGGCTGCCAAACAAGTGGCGATGTCATCTCATTTGTAATGAAGATGGATCACTTGAGTTTTACCGAAACTATTGAACGACTGGCAGATCGCATCGGATACCAGTTGCGTTATGAAGAAGGAAATTTCACACCCGCACCTGCCGGCAATCGTTCTCGTTTGATTGCCGCAAATGCGCTAGCTGCAAAGTTTTTCCAAGATCAATTAAATACTTCACCAACTGCCGCTCACGCCCGCGAGCTAATGACAAAGCGCGGTTTTGATAAATCTGCTTGCGAAACATTTGGAGTTGGCTATGCACCAGATGAATGGGATGGCCTTACAAAATTCTTGCGTGCAGAAGGCTACACAATTGATGAACTTGAGACCGCCGGGCTCTCCAAGATGGGACAGCGCGGACCAATTGATAAATTCCGTAATCGCTTAACTTGGCCGATCCGCGACATTTCAGGTGATGTAGTTGGTTTCGGCGCTCGTAAATTAGCTAGCGATGAAGAGGATCAAGGACCTAAGTATTTAAATACTTCAGAGACCCCAATTTATAAGAAGAGCCAAGTTTTATATGGACTTGATATGGCCAAGAAAGAGATCGCCAAAAAGCGCCAAGTCGTGATCGTTGAAGGATATACAGATGTAATGGCGGCACAGTTAGCAGGAATTACCACCGCAGTAGCAACTTGCGGAACTGCATTTGGCGCTGACCACATTCGCATTATTCGTCGATTGCTAATGGATGATGATGCTTTCCGCGGAGAAGTTATCTTTACCTTTGATGGCGATGCGGCAGGACAGAAGGCAGCGCTGCGGGCATTTAGCGAAGATCAGAAATTTGTTACGCAAACTTTCGTTGCGGTCGAACCAGATGGACTAGATCCTTGCGATTTACGTCAACAAAAGGGCGATCTTGCGCTGCGGGATTTAATTGCAAAACGCGTTCCGCTATTTGAATTTGCAATCCGCACTGAGCTCGGCCTACACAAACTAGATAGCGCTGAGGGACGCGTTAACGCGCTCAATGCGACAGCGCCACTTGTCGCACAAATTCGCGATAAGTCGTTACGTCCGGAGTACACCCGCTTACTGGCTGGTTGGCTTGGCGTTGAAGTTGAATTAGTAACCGCTGCAGTAAATCAGGGTTTGAAGAAAGTGCCACAGATCGCTGTTGATTTGCCAACTCAAGAAACAGTAAACACTGTCCAATGGCGACCAAACCCACAGGAGCCACGCCTAATTCTCGAGCGCGAGGTACTGAAAGCGCGGCTGCAAATGCCGACGTTAATTTCAAATTGGGGCCAGATCGAAAGCAATGCATTTACCCATCCTGCCTATAGCCAATTGGCTTCAGTTATTAACGCTCTGCCAGAACAGAGTTCCGTTGAAATTTCGAATATCGATGATGAAAATATGCGTTCGCTATTTACAGAATTAAATGTTGAACCAATTCGCGCTGATGGTGAAGTTACTGGCCATTACGTTGAAAGTATTGTTGCTCGCTTACGAGAAGTTGCGATCTCGCGATCGATTGCCGAATTGAAATCTTCCTTGCAACGATTAAATCCTGTCGAGAATGAACAGGAGTACAACGCAGCATTTGCTGCCCTGGTCGCCCTTGAAACGACCCGTCGCGGGCTTCACGACCTAGCGCTTCGCGCGATTTAGACCCAAGGCGCCACTTGCGCTAGAGTTTGCGCCTGCACGACAAGTTAATAACTAATGCCCCATAGCTCAGTTGGTAGAGCGCCGAACTGTTAATTCGGATGTCCCTGGATCGAGGCCAGGTGGGGCAGCTCAATTTTCACAGTCAAAGAGGTTACTTTTTGTACATGAAATTAAAAACTTCTTGGGTCAACCAAAGTTGGCCGCTGCGCGTAATGCGCCTCTGGCTGGGAGTTACTTGGATTTACGCGGGTTGGGATAAAGCAAGTGATCCTGGTTTTTTAACTTCAGGTGCACCGACCTTTATCGGAACACAACTTTCTGCCTTCGCCACAAATTCACCTATTGGATTTGCATTAGATAGCGCCGTAGAACATGCCACGCAAATTGGAATCTTTGTCATGCTTGCCGAGTTTGCAATCGGCGCTGCCACCTTGCTTTGGATCGTACCAACATGGGCAGCGTTCGGTGGATTTGTGATGTCGCTTGGTTTATGGCTCTCTAGTAGTTGGCAAGTTCAACCATACTTTCTCGCCAGCAATTCTGCCTACACAATTTTATGGCTTACTTATTTCCTATTCTTATATGGATCTCGTCGCAACAGCAAGGTAGCGATTGATCGCAGAGGATTTTTGCGAGTTTCAACTGTCGCTGCCATCGCAATAGCGGCTGCAGCAGTTGGAAAGGTATTTCCAAAGAGCGGTGCAGCTTCAGCGAGCGTTGGCGAAAACTCCGTAAGTAAGAAAATCATTGAGGAGACATCCTTAGCGATTGGCGCAACCCATAATTTTGAATCCAAAGCAGGAACCCCGGCAGTGCTATTTCGCACCAAGGCTGGTGTTTTCGCTTATTCGGCGGTCTGTACACATGAAGGATGTACCGTTCAATTTAACTCCGCCTCCAAGAATTTACAGTGCGGCTGCCACGGTGCGGTATTTGATCCCTTCGATGGAGCAAAGGTAGTAACCGGACCAACAAACCAACCGCTAGCCAAGATCAAAGTCGCCACAGAAGGCTCGTGGATCGTAGAATCCTAAATGAATTTTCAAGCAGATCACAGGAAACGCTAAGCAAGACAAGGGATCATCAAAGTATGAAAATAAACCGCACCCCACTAAAAGTTACAGCTGCCTTCGTATTCGGCGCAGTGGTCGCTGGCTCTGTTGCAACAGCATCAACAAATTCGTCGGTAAGCAGCGTTATCGTTTGTGCGGATAATCGCACCCAAACGCTGACACTAGCTAAGGCAGGGGTGTGTGCAACAAATAAGACCGCCATTGAAATCGGAAGCAATTCGATAAATGCCAGATCTATAGCTGCGCTTGTTACCCCTTCGGTTGTCTCAATTTCAGTGAAATCTACTGCGGGTAGTGGAACTGGCTCCGGTTCGATATATCAAACAAGCGCAACCACAAGTTACATAATTACCAATAACCACGTGATTGAAGATGCCGTAACTTCTGGAACAATTAAGGTTGAGTTTTCTGACGGATCAGAAATTCCCGCAACAATTGTTGGACGAGATCGCGTTTATGACATAGCTGTGTTACTAGTTAAAAAAGGAAATTTACGTGTTGTCTCGCTAGGAGATTCATCGAAAGTTATCTCTGGAGATGAAGTTCTCGCAATTGGCTCACCTCTTGGGCTAGCCAACACAGTTACGCAAGGAATTGTCTCGGCACTTAACCGCCCAGTAACAGCAGGCACAAACGATTCACTTTCATATGTGAATGCTATTCAAACGGATGCAGCAATTAATCCAGGTAATTCAGGCGGTGCGTTAGTTGACACGCAAGGGCGCTTAATTGGAGTCCCTTCAGTGATCGCGAGCTTAAATTCCGGTGGTGTTGGTGGAAACATTGGAGTTGGTTTTGCAATTCCAATCAATGAAGCAAAACGCGTGATCGAAGAAATTATTACAACTGGTAAATCTACCCGCCCATTAATTGGAATTACTTTCGATGATAGATCAGCTGATACTCAAGCCAGGATTTTTGAATTGAGCCCAACTGGAGGGGCACAGAAGGCGGGAATGGTTGTTGGTTCGATCATCACCTCAATTGATGGCGTGAAAATTTCGAATCAAGTTGCAGCGATTGTTAAAATTCGTTCTTATGCACCCGGAACGGTGATCACTGTGGTCGCGACTCTTCCCGATGGCACGAGCAAGAGTTACAAGGTCACACTCGGCTCTGCCCCAGCACTTTGATTAGTGAATTGCTATTGGGCTCAAATGTCATTGTTACTTCGAACAGGGTAATCTTTACCTATGGCTCTCTTTCGTTTACAACTCTCTCTCCCTGATCGACCAGGGGCTTTAGGCTTGCTTGCCTCTGCCATCGGCGCAACAGGTGGCGATATTAGAGGACTGGTCGTTGTTAAATCCGAAGGTGGACGCGGTTTTGATGATGTGACAGTTGCGGTCCCCGGATCTGACCCAACAGATTTGTTAGAAGTTCTGGGATCTATCGGCGGTGTTGAAGTTCTCTCTGTTACAGCGGTGGAATAACTACATCACGCAGTTGTCCAGCAGATTGTTCGGGCTTTAAATCCATAATAAAAGCCCCCATCGCAGATTCGCTGCCCGCTAAATACTTTAACTTTCCAGGTGCACGCCGCACGCTGGTAATCTGCCAATGCAATCGCAATAAATCTCGACCTTCGCGCACAGGCGCTTGATGCCACGTGGCAATGTAAGCCATCTCAATGCCAAATACACCATCGAGTCTGCGCATAACTTCGAGTGCGAGTTCTGGAAAAGCATCAGATTGCTCGGGGGAGAGTTGCGCGAGATCGGCAACTGGTTGCAGTGGGGCGACGTGAATTTCAAATGGGTAGCGCGCGGCATATGGAACAAAGGCAACCCAATGCTCATTCTTTGCAATGATGCGATCGCCATCCTTTAACTCACGAGCGACAACGTCATCAAATAAGATGCGACCCGTATTTTCAAAATGCAATTGCGCAACAGCCAACATCTTTTGAACTCGCGGTGGAAGATAAGAGTAAGCGTAAATCTGGCTGTGCGGATGAGAAAGCGTCACACCAACTTCTTCACCGCGATTTTCAAAAGGCGCAATGTGATGGATATATGGCTCTTGAGAGAGTTCTTGTACTCGATCCTTCCAAGCTTCTAGTAATACGCGAACGCGCGCAGGCGTGAGTTCTGCGAAAGAACCCCCGTGGCTATCGGTAAAAGTTATAACTTCACATTTGCCTGCGGCTGAACCGGGATCCGTTTCGGTTCCGACCATATCCGGAATTGCCCAATCACCTTCGGGGCGACGCAATGATGGCGAACGATTATCGAATACAACAACTTCATAATTTGAATCGGGAATTTCGGTTAATAGTTCACCCTTAGTTGGACAGAGCGGACATAACTCTTTTGGCGGTAAGAAAACTCTGCCTTGGCGATGCGCCGCCATTACTACCCATTCATTTACTAAAGGATCTAAGCGCAGTTCGCCAATCCCAGGTTGTGCTTCGGGCGGACGCTTGTCTTCTGCGCTGCGCGATTGCCCTTGGGTATCGTAGTAACGAATTGTGCGGCCATCGGCCATAGTTAAATCGGTACGAGTTATGCCTGCACCAATTTTCTTTATCGGGCTCATAATGGATAACTCTAGGGGTTAGGCAACTTAAAGCGAGTATTTGCTAAGCGAAATTAATTTCTAATTTGGTTCTTGCAGCTATCGAATGCAGGCTTCTTGCTCGGAACTGGAGTTGGTTTTGGCGTAGCCGTTGGTGAAACGGGAAGCGCTTGCCCGATTGCGAATTCGATTGGTGTTTTGCTAACAGCGTGTGTACCCGTGGCATCAACAAATCCGATATCACCTGTCCATGTGCCCTCCGGGATTCCCTTTATACTCAACTTCCAAGAACCACTTGTTGCCCGCACTACAGTTTGAGTGGGCTTGGGATTTATCGGAGTCAGTGTATTTACATAGAATCGAACAGTTCCAGTTACAACTGGACTACCATCGGGTCGCATTACATCGACTTCTAAACTCACCGGTTTGTCAGCGGTAGAAAATTTCACATTTTTATAGGTGATTGAAGTTGCCTCATTCTTTGGCATTTGATCAGCAACTTCTGGAACCCATCTTCCTTTCGTTAAATCCAAAAATGTGGACGGCGTTCCGCGGAATACATTTAGGTCTAAACGGCTTCCTGGAACTCCATATTTCGGTGCGATTCCGCATGACGAGTATTGCCAGATAGTCCAAGTAGATGAGCAGTTCGCACTAGTCCAGGAGTGCACAAAGCAACCTCCGTTTTTGATTCCAGGCTGGGCCAGAGGATCTGCTGGATTAATTGCGTATTGGGCTAACCAAAGTGGGTATTGGCGCAGCTCCTCATCGCGCACCATCGCTCCCTCTAGGAAACTTGGATATGAGTAGACGATAGGAGTGCGACCGGTCTTCTCCTTTAAAATCTTTAAGAATGTTTTTGCCCATAGAGTTACTTGTGTTTTTGGAAGATATCTCGCGCAAGTAGTTCCAGAAAGTTGAACACAATTGTTTTCCAGATCTAATGCATATGGCATATCGCGATCGTTGTAGCCACCCAGCGCACCTAAGCGCCAAAGCACTTTCTGCGCCTGGGTCTGTGCATCAACAATAACCTGCTCATTAGTCTTAACATTTGGCAATACTGCGTAGTGATAAAAACCGGTGTAGATCCCAGCAGCTTGGGCGGCAGGGCGGTCCATCATTACATATTTGAGTGCCAGAGCATCGGCTTCATCGCGAGTATCTGAAGCCTTAATGATTACAAATCTCATTCCTGCTTTATACATCTTTTCAAAGTTGATTAGGGCCCCGTTAGGGTGCTGCCAGCGACTGACATCTGCGCCGTGAATTCTTCCTCCAGGACCAAGTTGATCAATGATCGAAAGTGAAGAAGCGCTAGAAATTTCAGGCGTAGATCTAACGGTTATCGATTTGCTGCTCGAGTATATGTACTTACTGCCAATTTTTGCTTTTGCGCGGTAGTTAACCTTTGCATTTAAAGCGGTGGCTACTGCCACTACTTGCCAAGTGCCAACGCGCGCTGTCTTAGATGAGAAAAGAGTATCTTGCCACTTTCCATCCAACTGGATTTGTACCGATATCTTAACTCCAGATCTAGCAGGCTTGAGTTCTCCATACAAAGTCACAATGGGTTCTTCGCCACCAGGAGTTTGCTTAAGAGTCATACTTAACTTTGAAGTGGCAGCTTCGGATGAGATAACTTGCAATGAGAATAACCCCAAACTCATTGAAAGAAAGAGAACAAGTCTCTTCATTAGATTTCTTCGATCTTTATCTCGATATCCAATACGGATTTAACTGATGCAATTAAGGAGTTCTGCAACTTCTCTCGAGTAGGTGAGTACTCGTGCCCTCCTGAGAATTTGCGTGCATCAGAAAAATCAAGCGAGAGTTTTGCGCCATCAAAATCAGCGAGGCGAGCATCGAAATATGCGATCCAGGCGATTCGATCTTGGCGCTCTAAATGATCAAGGACGTCATTCCAGCGGCTGCGCAATTGCGCGAGAGTCAGGTGCGCATCCATGCCGCACACTTTACTGGTTTGGAGAATCCAGAGTTGGCTAGTGGCGCGGTGAGCCGATCCATTTAAAATATTCACCGGTTAAGACAACTCTCAGGTTCTGTGCTCTGTCGGGCACAACTTGTAGATGTTGTGCAATGCGGGCAACGATCTGTTCGACAGATTTTTCGCTGACAAAACGCGTTTTTGCAATTTCTGAGTTGCTTAAACCCTTGGCGAGTAAGCGGTAAGTTTCAATTTGAATATCAGTGAAGTCGGTAAGAATGCTGCGAAAGGCATTCTCATGCAGTGATCCGTGGCTATCAATCCATGACATTTTCTTCTTTGCATTTATTGCAACTATTGAATTAGAAATCGCATAACTTACAACCGATAAGTCAGAGACAGATTTTTTCAATATTACTTGAGAACCTAAAGGTATCTGCTTCTCTACCAAACCAAGTAAGCGAAGATCTGGACAAGCTGTCATTAAGACGACACCAAGCGCAGGATTTACTTTGCGAAACTTATTAACTAGATCGAGGGCTTCTTCACCGGCAAATTGAAGATCAACAAGCACAACTTCTGGTGAAAGAAACTTATAAAGATTCTGTGCAATTTCTTCAGTGTGTGCTTCTGCAACAACATTTATAGCGTGCAAGCGAAGTGCTGCACTGAGAGTTGCTAACTCAAATGCATCATCACTTGCGACTAAAACTGTTGGAGGTTTATTCACCCCTAAAGGTAACGCTGTTTAGTTACACGCGTAATGAGAAACGTATAAAAATTATAATTGTAGGGCTACCCCTACTTTAATATTTTTTGTAACGCAGACGGGATAAATTCAATGATGGCGGATGCAGAAATAGGGCAATCCTTAGATATAGTTACCGCAGCCAAGTTGTGAATGAATGCACCACTCGCCGCAACTCTTGCAAGATGATCTGGATCATTTAATATTTCAATGTAATTAGTGACAACAAGTGCGCCAATTATTCCCGCCAACACATCACCCGATCCTGCAGTTGCAAGCCAAGGCGTAGCCTTAGGAAGTTCAATTAAAGACTTTCCATTTGCGACAACTGTGTAAGCGCCTTTAAGTAAGACCACAACGCTAAGGAATTCGCTGGCCTTCACCGCCCATTTGCGTGGATCCGCTTCGATCGCTTCAGCGGTGACCGGAAGGCCTCGCTTATTAAGCAACCTGGCTAGTTCGCCGGCGTGAGGTGTTATCAATGTTGGCTGCACAAGCTTTCCAGCAAGGTCAAGAGCGCCCGCATCCAAAACAGTCGGAACAGTCTGAGATTTGATTAATTTAAACCAGCGATGTCGTAGCCAAGTTGTGTAATCGCTATATTTCTCTTCACTAATTCCAGAACCGGCAACCCATGCATCAACTTTTCCAGGTTGCACCAGAACTTCGGGCGTTGCGTGCAGAACGAGATGAGCTAAGCCAGATGAGCTGTGAAAGCGAAGCACACCAAGTCCAGTTGCTATTGCAGCGCGAGTGGTAAGAACGGCAGCGCCAGGATATTGCGCCGAGCCAGCGATCATGCCCAGAGTCCCGCGCGAATATTTATGGTCTAAATCGCTGGGAACCACAATGCACTTTTTGGTATCGCGGGCACTCCATTTTTGATTCTTCATAAAAGCCATCTTAGACCTTCTTGGAGATTGCCAAGTTTGCAAGTATTGTCACCGATATGGAGAAAGTACGCTGGGGATTTATCGGTGCTGGCTACATTGCAAGGATTGCCTTATATCCAGCGCTACTTAATTCTGAAGTTGGCGAGATTTATGCCGTGGGATCAAAAGATCTAGAACGCGGAATTTCTTTATCTCCTACTGGACTGGTTTATACAGATTACGAGCAATTGCTTGCCGACCCTACGGTTGAAGCTGTTTATATTTCGCTTCCGAATTCTTTACATATTGAATGGTCAATAAAAGCGATGCGCGCCGGAAAACATGTTCTATGTGAAAAACCTGCCGCGATGGATGTTGCAGAACTGAAAGAGGCGATAGCGGTTGCAAATGAAACCGGACTCATTTTTATGGAAGCTAGTTGGAATCGTTGGCATCCAAGAACCTTGCGCCTAAAGGAGATTGTTGACTCTGGAGTAATTGGTGAGGTCAAAAACATTCGCACCGCATTTACTTATGACGGACTAGATCCCAGCAATATTCGGGCCATTTATGAATTAGGCGGCGGAGGACTTTATGATCTCGGACCATATTCTGTGGCAGCCCCAATTTGGTTGATGGATTTTGCACCAGTAAGCAATATCAAGACTGATGTTATTTGGCATCCCGGCGGATGTGATGAAACGCTAAATATCTCATTCGATATTGGCGGCGCACACGCCGAAGCTTTAACTTCTATGAATACACCGAGCACTCTTTACTTTGATGTCGTGGGCACGAAAGGCAGAGTTTCACTTATTGGAAACGACGCCTTTAACTCACATAACAAGGCCAGCGCACTTGAATTAGAAGTAGATGGCAAGGTGAGAGTTGAAAACTTTGCCGCTTGCGACCCTTACCAATTAATGGCTGATTCAATGTCGCGGCGCATTCGCGGGGGAGAAGGTTGGTTAATGCCGCATTCTCAATCGATCGCATTTGCAGAAGTCTTTGAACGCGGCTTTGAAGTAATGGGCCGCCCCTAAGTTATGCAACGGGTGCTGTGGGAGCCAGAACCTGCTGAAGGTCTGGCAATTGATGAGTTAAAAAGTTATGCCAAAGTAAGTGATTTCCAAAGCCTTCATAAATGGTCAATCGAAAATAAGGAAACCTTTTGGCGCTATGTATTTGAAGATAGCGGTGTAGTCGGAAGCCTTGGCGATAAGGGAATAATCGATCGCGGCTTTCTTGACACTCAATTCTTCCCCGATGCGAAGCTGAACATCGTAGATACCTTGCTGAAGGGCAGTGATGATCAAATTGTCATTACTGAGATAAGCGAATCCGGAGTCAAGAAGAGTTATTCACGCGGACAAGTGCGTCATATTGCCAATCAAGTCGCCTATGGTTTACAGCAAATCGGCCTCAAGGAAGGCGATGTTGTTTCGGCAATTGTTGCCAACGTAGCAGAGACAGTATTTATCGCACTAGGTGCTCTGAAAATTGGTGCCATTTTTTCTAGCACCTCTGCCGATTTCGGAACTGCAACCGTCTTAGATCGATTTGAACAGATTCGCCCAAAGGTTCTTTTGGTAACGACTAATTATCAATATAACGGCAAAGAAATCGATTGTTCAGAAAAGAACGCTGAAATAGTCGCGCAATTGCCAACTCTTGAGAAAGTCATCTCAATTGGATCGGCAAATTCGCCATATCAAAGTTTTAGCGAATGGATTGCCACCTGCAACCCAAAGAATGAAATTTCAATACCTGGTGGTTTTGATCGGCCAGGTTTCATCTTGTTCTCATCTGGAACAACTGGCAAACCAAAATGTATCGTTCACAGCGCGGCAGGCGTACTTATTAAAGCGTTAAGTGAACAGCGCTATCACCTAGACATTAAGGCAGAGGATAAAGTTTTTTACTTCACAACGTGCGGCTGGATGATGTGGAACTGGCTCTTTATGGCGATGGGAACCGGTGCGGGAATAGTTCTATACGACGGAAATCCCATGCACCCAACACCAGAGCGTTTATTTGATCTAGCCGATGAAAACCAATTATCTTTCCTTGGTGTTTCTGCTAAGTATATAGATTCAATTCGTAAATTGAATTTACGACCGAAAGAAACACATAAACTTTCTAAATTGCGCACTATTGCCTCAACAGGATCACCTCTTAGCCCAGAAGGCTTTAACTTTATTTATGAAAACGTTTTATCGAAAGTTCATCTTGCATCGATTTCAGGTGGCACCGACATTTGCGGATGTTTTATGCTCGGAGCTCCCGATATGCCGGTTTATTCAGGTCAGATTCAAGTTCCAGCGCTGGGACTTGATGTACAAGTTTTAAGCGAGAATGGCGACGTTGCTGAAGTCGGAGTTAATGGGGAGTTAGTTTGTAGAAACGTATTTCCTTCTGTTCCGCTCTATTTCTGGAACGATCCAGGTAACGTTAAATTTAAGTCTGCTTACTTTGAAAGATTTACTGACGTGTGGACACACGGAGATTATGTAGAAAAGACTCTAGAAGGTGGCTTCATTGTGCAGGGCCGCTCGGATGCAACGCTAAATGCCAGTGGAGTGCGGATCGGTACCGCAGAGATTTATCGCATCACTGAAGAATTTGCTGAAGTCACAGAATCTTTGGCTATAGCCCAGAAATGGGATGGCGATACCAGAGTCATTCTTTTTGTGAAGATGGCAGAAGGAGTTGATTTAACAGAAGAGTTAATTGCTCAAATTAAATCAGCGCTAAAGACGAAAGCGAGCCCGCGCCATGTGCCGGCGCTCATTTTGCAAGCTCCAGAATTTCCGCGGACTAAGAGCAATAAACTCGTGGAAATCGCCGTTGCCAATGTGATAAACAATGTTGCAAATAATAACTTAGGTGCACTTGCCAATCCAGAATCTTTAGATTGGTTTAGCGGCTTAAATCTTTAACTTGCTCCCAAGTGCGCGAGCTCCAAGAGTTAATCAAAGCTTGTTGCACGCTAACTACATCGACCGCTTCTTTAAAGCTTTGGCCAAAGGCTTTGCCTTCAACGATTGATTGCATAAAGACAAAATCTTCAATTGCAACCAAGTCTTCAAATCCGATCGCATTTGCTTGCCCAGGAACAAATGCTCCGTGGAATGGGAAGCGATCTCCTCCGTATATGGTGGTGTAACCAGTGTTAAGCGAACTTCCGAGTTCGTAATACTGCAGCTCGTTAATCTTTTCTAGGTTCCACAAAAGTGAACCCTTGGTTCCATAAATCTCAAAGGCGTTCTGACTTTCTGGACCAACGACTGTACGGCTAACCTCAAATGTTCCTGTTGCGCCATTGGCGAATGTACAGAGCATCGAAGCGAAATCTTCATTTTCAACAACACCCTTTGGATCACTTGCTTGGCCACGGGAGTAATGGCTGGCATTTGCGGAAGGCAATGGACGCTCTTTGATTGTGGTGTTTTGCATTCCAACAACCTCAGAGATTGGACCTACTAAAAATTGCGCCATAGAAACGCTGTGGCTCAAAATATCGCTGGATACTCCGTAACCAGCATCGGCTAACTTAAAGCGCCAAGTTAGTAGCCCAAGTTCATCGCTTCCGTACATACTCAAGAAACGTCCGCGGTAATGCGTGATTTCTCCGAGCGCACCACTTGCGATCAGGTTTTTTGCGTGCAGAACCAGGGGAGCCCAAACATAGTTATAGCCAACTCCAGTTGGTACACCAGCGCTCTTAGCTAATTTATATGCCTCAACTGTTTGTTCTGGTTTTCCACCAATTGGCTTCTCGCTAAATACCGCTTTACCAGCCTTAGTTGCCGCTTCAATCATCGGAAGGTGCAACATATTTGGGGCTGTTACCCACACTGCATCGACATCCGATGCAGTCGCTGCCTCCATCCAATCACCAGTGGCGCGCGCAAATCCGTAATCTTCAACTGCGCTCTTCTGTCGCGCTGGATCCACATCTGCACAAACTTGCAGGATTGGTTGAAAACCGCGATCAGGAAATAGTGATGGAATGCGTAGCGCAGAGCGAGAGTGTGCTTGTCCCATCCAGCCGAGACCGAGAACTGCAATACGAATATCTTTTTTCATTTTTTAACCTTTTTCCACTTTGCCTTGGGCTGAAGTAACTGGACATCGGGGATCTTGCACTTGATCATTCCAAGAATCTCTAATCCAGTGATGCGCTGGATCATCGCAGAAAGCCATGCTGCGTTCGGCAGCCGGGCCAGCCATTACATTTAAAAAGTACATTGGATATTCCGGGGAAGCGATTGATGGTCCGTGATAACCATGAGGCACCACATAAATATCTTTATCGTGAATTGTCACAGTCTCATCTAACGAGCCATCGACGGTGTAAACGTGGAAGAAGCCAACGCCTTCGCCATCACCGTGATCGCTTCCTTCCTTACCAATTTGGAAGTAGTAAACCTCTTCGTTAATTGTGGGACAACCCGGGAATTTATCGTGGCGATGTGGTGGCCAAGAGGAAAGGTTTCCACCTGGAGTAATTACTTCGCAGACCAAAATTTTATGGCAAGCGGTAAAACTCGTTGGTGTAGCGATGTTATTTACTTGACGAGTTGCTTTACCTGAACCGCGAACTTCAACGGAAACGTCTTCAGCGGGTGTGTAGCAAACTGGAAACTGCTCGCTCGCTTCAGCGGTCAATAACGCTACTTCGCCAGATTTTCCGTTGAATTTCACTGATGAATTAACTGGTAGGTAGATCCAATCGGAAACCGCGGAAAAAACTCCGGTGCGACCTTTCAACGTAAAGGTCTGACCATCTACTTCCACCTTCACATCTTGTGCAGATAGCGGAAGCAATATCGCCTCACGCCCTTTAAGTTCAACGCTAACTTCAGCGCGCTTTGCCAAGTCATAGGTGTAGAAACCGCAGAATTCCCATTGCGCATCTTTTGGCGTTAATGAAATCTCTGCATCTGCAGTAGCTAAAGTTCCAGCCGGTTTATACCAACTCATCATCAACCGTTTCTGACCATCTTGGCTGCACGAGATACGGCAGCTTCTACATCTAAATCTTCACCGTATAAAAGCGCGCGACCTGGCACCAGGCCACGAATGTTGGGAACAGTTAACGCTTTTTCCCACTTAGCAAATACTTCTTCCCAATTACTGCCGGGATCTCCGCCCAACAATAAAATTGGACAACTAGTCGCCGCCGCAACTCTCTCTGGATTTGCCGGTGCTGGAATCTTTAACCAGGTAAATGCCGAAGATGAGCCAAGTGCAGATGCAATAGAGACTACCTTTATCAATTTCTCCTCCGATGGATCAAGCACTGCTCTGCCATCCGAGTTCTTCATATATGGAAGCGGCTCAATCATTGAAACGAGTTCTAGTTCAGCTAGTTGTGTGGTGACTTGAGCAACCATTTCGATAGTTCTTGCTACGCCCGGATCTGTCTCATCAATTCGCAGCAGAGTCTTTCCACCATCGAGTCCCATGCTCTTTATATGTTCGGCGTCATATGCGCTCAGGCGATCATCTAGCTCCCAAGTAGCACCGATAATTCCACCGCGATTCATAGTGCCAATTGCGACTTTTTCTTCAAGCGCGCCTAGCCAAGCAAGTTCTTCCAAGATATCCGCGCTTGCCATCACGCCGTCTACTCCAGCAACGGCTAAACCGCGAATTAATTTATCGAGCAACGCAAAACGATCAGCGATTGCAGTTGGATTATTTCCAGCTGCGATGATTCCACGGGCTGTGTGATCTGCCGCAAGTAACATTAATTTGCCATCTTTGCCGGCAACGCTTCTGCGCGCGCGATTCTTTAGAGCCTTTTGAAGGGACGCGGGATTGTTGATTCTGGCTTCAATAAGTTCGAGATAGCGTTTACGATCGAGGGTCATTACCGCTTACCTCCTGTGCCAATAAAATTATTGAGAATTTCAATAGTTGGCATTGCATCGGAGCACATTAACTCAGAAGCTAAATAGGCACCAGCAGCGTTGGCAAACTCACCAATTTCTTGCAATCCCCAGCCATTTAACAAGCCATGCACTAACGCACCACCAAAAGCATCTCCAGCGCCAAGCCCGCATACCAATTTGATCGGGCGTGGAGCGATAACGATTCGTTCACTTTGCGTTGCAAGCAGAACTCCATCTCCGCCCATCTTCACAATTGCGATACGAACCCCACGTTTTAGAAGTTCGGTGGCCGCTTCCTGTGGATCGGAGATTCCAAGTGCGACTTGGCACTCAGCAATATTTCCAATTGCAATCGTGCAGAGCGAAATAGCCTCTTGCGCTGCAGCACGCGCGGCTTCCACGTTTGGCCAAAATGAAGGTCGGTAATCTAAATCGATAATTGACTCGGCTCTGCGATCGCGAAGTTGAAGCCATTTGATCGCGCTCTTTGCCGTTTCACCACTAGATAAAGCGCACGCGCTAACCCAGAAGATTTTTGCATCCAATATAGTTTCGGAATCGACATCGCTAACGATTATCTGGGTATCCGGAGCCGAAGGCTGGCGATGAAAGATTATCTTTGGATCTTCTGGTGGATCTTGTGAAGCGAGTACAACCGGTGTTAAGCCACTTTCAGCAACCTTTACATAATCAGTGTTTACGCCAAAATCGTTTAATTTGTTTACAACATATTGACCCAGAGGATCAACACCAACCTTTGTAACTATCGCACTCATATGGCCCAATCGAGCCGCCGCTACTGCCACATTTGTGGGAGAGCCACCAATAGATTTATGGAAAGTTTGCGGCTGACTAAAGGATGTATTGATCTGCTCAGCAAAGAGGTCAACGCTAATTCGACCTACGGTAATCAGGTCGAGTTGCATCGATTTCACAATCCTTTTAAAGGGTAATAGACGAAAGAACTTCAGATTTCTAGATACGAACTATATAGTGAAGACCTAGCCACGTGGAAGCCGGAGATTGAGCGCCAAATGAAAATTGCCGTTATTGGAGCTGGACGCATGGGCGCTTTAAGAACAGAAGATCTCGTAAAAGTTGGCGCAGATGTCACAGTCTTTAATCGAAACCTGGACGGCGCAAAGACGCTTGCAAATGAATTTAACTGCCATCACGATGATTTGGCGCACCTCAAAGATAATATCTTTGATGGATATGTAGTAGCCACGGCAACTGATTCTCATATTGGTTTACTAGCCGATTTAATCCCGCTGGGTAAACCAATTCTCTGTGAGAAGCCAATCTCTTTGACAGTTGAAGAAACTGATTCAGTCATAGCCGATTGCAAGAAATTTGACACACAGATTCAAGTTGGTTTCCAGAGACGATTTGATCCACCAATTAGCAAAGCCGCCAAGATGGTTTCCAATGGAGATGTCGGAACTTTGTACACAATGCATATGTATGCCCACGATCACCAGCCCTCAACCTTAGAGTTCTTGGAAGGCAGCGGAAGTATCTATCGAGATTTACATGTGCATGACTTTGATCTAGTCCGATGGATAACACAGAGCGAGATTTCAAAAGTTTACGCGACCCAAGCGGTGCGCGAACATAAACAATATGAAAAGTACAACGATGCTGACGTCTCACTAATTTCTATTACGACGGCAAGCGGAGTTCAGATCGCAATCACCGGTACTCGCCACAACCCCGTAGGCCATGATGTTCGAATTGAAATCTTTGGCTCGAAAGATTCACTTGCTGTGGGCTTAAACCGAAATACACCTATCCACGATATAGATGGTGAAATGAGTTTCGCCGAAACTAGATATCAAGGATTTATAGAGAGATTTCGCGATGCCTTTGCCGCAGAGACAGAAGCTTTCCATAAATTTGTAAGTGGGAAAATTTCTAATCCTTGTCCACCAGAATCTGCTCGCGAAGCGCTAAGGGTTGCAATTGCCTGTGAAGAATCAATCCAAACTGGCCAGTCAGTGAGCCTTTAGAATGAGCAATAACGTCAATCTTCACTCTGAAGAGTTCTATCGGAATCCGTTTGGTACATTCGAATATCTGAGAAATGAAAAGCCAGTCTTTTATGATGAGATCGATAAGAGATGGGTCATCACTCGATATGTAGACGTAGTCGACGTGCTGCGCAATCACACTGTCTTTAGCGCTGAACCGTATTCCCGGTTTACTGATGTTATTGGTCTGACTATGGCCCATATGGATGGCAAGGATCATGATTCACGTCGCTCCATCGTTGCACCCCCAATGGTTGGTAAAAATTTAGAAGAATCCTTGTTGCCGCATGTAAGAAGTGCTTCTGAGAAAATCGCATCTGGTCTTGATCTGGAAGGTCCATTTGATGCAAGGACTCGTCTAGGAAAGCAACTACCTTTGAAGACAATGGTTAGGCTTCTTGGTCTTTCAGAAAGTGATGAGAATTTTCTTTCCGATGTCACCACAAAGGTCATCAGAGCTTTACAGGGTGATGAGCCCTACAAATCAATTGGTAGAGCAGCTCATGATTCATTCGCATTAATACTCGCTGAATTGATCAGCGAACGAAGGAAAAATCCAGAATCTGATTTGCTAACAAGTCTAATAAATTCGCAGGATGAAGAAGGAAACACTCTTGCGGAGAGCGAAGTGATCTCATTCATGAGCCTTCTTCTCGTAGCAGGCAGCGAAACCACTGAATTAGGTCTCACCAACTTTCTGCAGGTTCTTTTGTCCCATCCCGACCATTTGAGTCAAGCCGAGGCCGACCCGGAGTATCTCAACGCGTGCTTTACAGAGTTTATGCGCAGAGATTGCGTCGTTGCCTATGAGGATCGGGGGGTTACGGAAGAGATCGAGTTGCACGGTGTAGGTATCAAGCCGGGTGAAATCGTACGCGTCGCATTACTGTCAGCAAACAATGATGAAACCATCTTTAAAAATCCTCGTGAGTTCAATCCATCTCGCTCAGATCTTCTTCTAGAACGTGAACATCGATCCGGTGGAATTCAAAATGGCCGCGCCAATCATCTCGGATTTGGTCTTGGAAAACACTTTTGTATTGGCTACTTACTTGCAAGGGCGGAAGTTGTCACAATTACTCAGTTGCTCTTGAAGAATTATTCATTAGGAATCTCTCCACTCCAAGAGGAAGTGTTAAATCTTCATTGGTGGAACTGGAGCGTCAATTCTCTTCTGCTGGAGGCAAAGCGAAAATAATCCACCAGGTTTAACTCGGAGTTGTTGAATCGATTCTTGCGGCATGCGCGGTGGGACGGGTCGGACTTGAACCGACGACGACCGAATTATGAGTTCGGGGCTCTAACCAACTGAGCTACCGTCCCTGGTGGGGTTAACGCGAACTTTACTGTACTTAGAGACCTGCTTTACCAAGTAATTGATTTAGATGTTCAAGGTGATGATCTGCGTGAGGCAACTCTTCGCGTGTGTGCGTGGTTAATACTCCGGCCACTGTGCAGCCCGCTTCTTTAGCCGATGTAACTCCACCAGGTGCGTCTTCTACTGCCCAACATAAATCTGTTTGTAGACCTAAACGATCCGCACCCAAAATAAATGGTTCAGGAAATGGTTTGCCGCGAGCTACTTGATCAAAGGTAACTGAATTAGCCGGCATCGGTATTTTGCTAGCGCGCGTGCGTGCAATCGCTAAATCAGTTGTGCAAGATGTAACGATCGTCCAAGGAATTTCGCGATCGTTGAGTTCAGCAAGTAGTTCAAGTGCACCAGGAGCTGCATGCACACCATCAACATCGGCAATCTCTAAATCAGTGACTCGACGAATCCATTTTTGGATCTCGGCTTCTTCACGCCCTGCCAATACTTTTCTTAAAGTTTGTTCTGCAGGAACGCCATGATGGCCGGCAAGTGCTTCCAGCGGAATACCCGCTTCGTTGGCCATGGTGATCCAAGAATTGAATACTGCAGCTTGAGAATTAATCAAGGTGCCGTCTAAATCAAAGAGAAAGCCAATCTTTTTCAAATTTTTCCTTTATCTTTATTTGGACGCGGATCACGTTGCATTCCGCGACGTCCCCAGAATTCCCACATATCCATCGTGCCCAAAATTAGCGCGAAACCAAAGAGAAGATCTTCGGCTGGTGCAGAAAAGATTCGTAGTCCGACAATGGCATCAGGGTGATACATAACAATATTCTTTGAGGTGAGCCACCAATTGGTAAGAAATTGAAACGGCAAGATAATTGCATACGAAGTCCAGAAGGCGGGACGAGTTAACAGTGAGTTTTTAAAAAGGAAAAGATCGGCCATAACTGCAATGGCGAAGGCGGTAATTGCGATATCGCTGTAATTCATTGCCCAAACTCATCTTTGCGCCAGTGAGGTTTTACTGTTGTTACGCCCTCAATTGTCATGATTGCAGCCATTGGAATGACTATAAAGAAGAGGTACTCCTCGAGTGGAATATTTAATGGACCATAAATTCCAAGTATCTGCTCACGATCAAAGAACCAGTGACCTTTAGATATTGCATAGGCATCCCAGATAAGAAAGAGAGTGCTAATTGGGAGAACGCTGAGAGCAACTCGTTTGATCCGGCGAAGCACTCCAACTTTTAAGGCGATCTCAAGCCAAAAAGAACCGCAAACAGTGAAGATAAGCATCGCC
>Ga0315902_10002198_pt1 | contig 30787 bp, 21 predicted proteins | sample LakEriMetagenome_9_FD_203523 | JGI IMG/M metagenome (GOLD analysis project Ga0315902, IMG submission 203523) | Freshwater fungal communities from buoy surface, Lake Erie, Ohio, United States - Buoy 12 MA117 | ecosystem: Environmental > Aquatic > Freshwater > Lake > Lake biofilm | place: USA...
CGATCGGCAAGGAGCCGGCCTTCGCTCTTGCGCCGACGACGCGCGGCGCCGTTGGGTTCGCCACCAACCCGACCGAGGCGTACGACGTCATGGTCGAGCTCGACAAGGCGATGAAGGCGGTTGTGGCGGCGGCGCCGTCGTGCGAAGCCGAAATGACCACCAATCGGCAGAACGAGCCGTGGCTGGCGAACGTGAAGGCGGCACTCGATGCGATGGGTGCCAGCAAGATGGACTCGGCCGAGTACTTCGCGAAGCGGTCCATGCTGATGACGTCGGCCAACCCGTACGCGCACTACGTCCTCGCCAATGCGGCGAACACCAAGGGTGATAAGCCGACCGCGGTCCTGCACTGGAATCACGTGGTCGATCGCGCCGGGACCGACTCGAACTACGCGGATCTCAAGGCCAACAGCCAGTACTACGCGGCGATGAGCACCCTCGAGATCGCGAACGAGAAGAGCGGGGCGGAACAGGCGGATCTGGCCCGCAAGGCAGCGGCCGCGATGAAGGCGATTCTGACGGCGACGCCCAATCACCCGGACGCGGTGACGCTGCTGAACGGGCAGGTGGACGCCCTCACGCTGGTCAAGGATACGGCCGCTATCCCCGGGGTGTACGCCGACGTGCTTGCCAAGCCGGATGCCGCGAGCGAGTACGTGCTGCTCAACGCGGGCGTGATCGCGTCGCGCGCGAATCGTGGCGCCGATGCGGAGAAGCTGTTCGAAGCCACGCTGACCAAGAACCCGAACTCGCGGGACGCCCTCTTCAATCTGGCGGGCCGCTATCAGGGAACGAATCAGCACGCGAAGCTGCTGCAGAAGGCCCGCACGCTCCTGACGATCGAACCGAACAACCAGGACGTGTACATGCTGATCGCGTACGCGGCCCAGGAGACGCGGAACGCCATCAAGCCGGACCCGCGGAACGTGGCGAAGGTGAACGATGAGAAGGCGCGGTGGCTGGATACGCTGAAGACCTACCAGACCGCGGCGGAGAAGCTGCCGGTCAAGGTCGACATCACCGGCTTCAGCACGGCGGCGGCCAGTGCCACGCTGAAGTTGTCGCTCGAGGCGATGCTCCCTGCCGGTGGCACCTATTCGGTCACGGTGGAATTCATCGATCGTGAAGGCAAGGTCGTGGCCACGCAGACCGAGTCCTCAGGGCCAATCAAGCAGGGAGAGAAGAAGGAAGTCTCCCTGAAGGGTGAGGGCGCCGGGATTGTCGGGTATCGCTATAAGCCCGTGAAGTAAGCTTCGGGGCACATACCCCTTCCAGATGAGGGTCCGGCGGGTGAACCTTCGGGGTCATGCGCCGGACCCTTTCCCTTATCGGGGCGCTTCTCCTCGCCCACGCCCTCTTGTTGACGGTGCGTCCCACCACCGCAACGGTTGCCGACACGGCAGACGGCCTCGATGTCGGGATCGTCTTTGACGTCGGCGGGCGCGGCGACAAATCGTTCAACGATGGGGCCTACCTCGGCGGAACGCGCGCCATGCGTGATCTCGGGGCCCGCGTCACCTTCATCGAACCCGGCGAAGGGTCGGACCGGGAGGCCGGCCTTCGGTTACTGGCGGCCGAGGGGCTCGATCTCGTCATCGGCGTGGGCTTCATCTTCACCGACGACCTGCTGACGCTGGCGCGCGAATACCCCAACGTCCGCTTCGCCGGCGTGGACTTCGCCGTCGGCACCGATAGCCTCGGGAATCCGCTCCCCCTCCCGCCTAATCTGCGCGCGCTCAAGTTCCGCGAAGAAGAAGGATCGTTCCTGGTTGGCGCGCTCGCCGCCCTCGTCGGTAAGAGCAAGAAGGTCGGGTTCGTGGGTGGCATGGACATCGCCCTCATTCATAAGTTCGAAGCCGGCTATCGCGCCGGCGTGACGTATGTCTGCCCGGATTGCCAGGTGATTGCGAACTACGCCGGCGTCACACCCGAAGCGTTCCGCAATCCGGGGCGCGGCAAGGAAATGGCGCTCGCGATGTACAATCAGGGCGTGAACGTCATCTTCCACGCCTCCGGATCCACCGGCCTTGGCGTGTTCGAGGCGGCGCGCACCACGAATCGTCTCGCCATCGGCGTCGATGCCGATCAGTTCAACGAAGCGCCCGGCTACGTCCTGACCAGCATGGTGAAGGGAATCGACGAGGCGGTCTTCCAGTCGGTGAAGGCCGTACAGGCATCGCGCTTCACTGGTGGCGTGCAGCAGTTTGGACTCGCAGAAAAGGGCGTCGGCTACGTCTACGACCAGAACAATCGGGCGTTGATCTCGGATGCGGTCCGCGCGAAGCTGGACACGATCACGACCGACATCATGGCTGGACGCATCGTCGTGCCAAGCACGCGGGAGACGAAGTGACGACGCCGAGCATGGCGACGCCCGGTATGGCGGTACGCATGACCAACGTCGTAAAGACGTTTGGTGGCGTCGTCGCGAATCGCGAAGCGTCGCTCGAGGTGGCGCAAGGCGAGATCCATGCGTTGGTCGGCGAAAACGGCGCAGGGAAGAGCACGCTCATGCGCGTACTTTCGGGGATGTACGCCCCCGATGGTGGCACCGTCGAAGTCGATGACCGCGTCGTAACCGGGTGGAACACCACCGCCGCGATCGGTGCCGGGGTCGGCATGGTGCACCAGCACTTCATGCTCGTTCCCACACTGACTGTAGCTGAAAATGTCGTCCTGGGGATGGAACCACGCATCGGCATGCGGGTGGATCAGCATCGCGCCGAGCAGGAAGTCACCGCGTTGTGTACACGCAGCGGCCTTCATGTGGATCCGCGCGCCAAGGTGGCTGATCTCAGTGTCGGCGAGGCCCAGCGCGTGGAGATCCTCAAGGCCCTCTACCGCGGTGCGAAGATCCTGATCCTCGATGAACCGACCGCGGTCCTCTCGCCCCCCGAGGTCGAGGACCTGTGGGCCGTCCTGCGGACGCTGCGGGCGGAAGGTGGTACGGTCATCCTGATCACGCACAAGCTCGACGAAGTCATCGCGATCTCCGATACGATTACGGTCATGCGGGGCGGGCTCACGGTGTCGCGTTTCCCGACGGCCGGGACCACACCGCGCGACATCGCGCGCGCGATGGTCGGTCGTGACGTGAACCTGCATCTCGACGCCGTTGGGGCCGTGGAGGCCACCGCGCCGCACGAACGTCGCGAGGACACCCCCGTCGTACTCCGCGTAGAGCAGCTTCGCGTCCGGTCGGATCGCGGAACCGTCGCCATCAACGAGCTCTCCTTCGAGGTGCGGGCGGGCGAGATCCTCGGCATCGCCGGCGTAGAAGGCAACGGTCAGACGGAACTCCTCGAGGCGATCGCGGGGCTGCGGCCAGTGTTGCAAGGGCAGATCCGGCTTGACGATCACGACGTGAGCGGAGACGACGTCCGCGCGCGCGCCGACGCGGGCTTATCGCATATTCCCGAGGACCGGCATCGGCGCGGACTGATTCTGGACTATTCGATCGCCGACAATCTGGTGCTGGGACAGCAGCATCGTTTTGCGAGCCGCGGCGTACTGGCTCGCGATCGCATCGCCGAGAATGCCGCGACGCAGATCGCGCAGTTTGACATTCGTCCGCCCGTGGCATCGCTCCCGGCGCGGGCGCTCTCCGGTGGCAATCAACAGAAGATCGTGATTGCCCGCGAGATGGGTCGGCTGTTTCGCTGTCTCCTGGCCGCCCAACCGACGCGCGGTGTCGATGTGGGTGCGATCGAATTCATCCATGCGCAATTGCGCGCCGCGCGCGATGCCGGGAAAGCGATTCTCCTGATCAGTGCTGATCTCGCCGAGGTGCTGGCGCTCTCTGATCGCATTGCCGTGATGTACGGTGGACGCTTCGTGACGGTGATGCCGGCCGCCGAATGCACGGCAGAGCGCCTCGGGCCCTACATGACCGGAGCGACCGTATGACGCGCCCCGACGGCGGTGCGATGCATCACCTGCAGCGCTCGCAGATCATGGAAGCGGTCCTGCCGCCCTTCGTGGCGCTGTGCATCGCGGCGGTGGCGGGTGACCTGCTGATTCTGTCGTTTGGCGAGTCTCCGGCCACCGTGTTCGGTTTGCTGGTCCGAGGAACGTGGGGCAATGCCTACGGCATTGGCCAAGTCCTGTACAAAGCCACGACGCTCACCTGCACGGGTCTCGCGTTTGCCCTCGCGGCGCGGGCAGGCTTGTTCAATGTCGGCGCCGAGGGGCAATTGGCCGCTGGCGGCTTTGGCGCCGCGATGGCGGGGTTGCTGATGCCAGTCGGGACGCCGGCGCTCCTCGCCGTCCCGTTCTGTGTCGCCAGTGCGCTGGCCACGGGTGCGCTGGTTGGAGCGATCCCCGGTGTGCTACGGGCGCGATTTGGCGCGAGTGAAGTGATTGTGACGATCATGCTCAACTTCATCGTCCTCGCGCTGCTGAACTGGCTCGTGTCCGCCAAGATCCATGTGCCGGAAACGCTGCATACCCCATCGATTGGTGCGGGGATGATGCCACGTTTTGCCGATGGAATCCCGATGTTCAGCGGGAGCGCGGCGAACACGACCATCGTCTTCGCCATATGTGCCGCGGTAGGCGCCTGGTGGTATCTCTTCCGCACCCGCAGCGGCTACGAACTCCGCGCCACCGGGCTGCAGCCTGATGCGGCCGAGTACGGTGGGGTGAAGGTGCCGCGTGTGCTGCTGGTGACGATGGCGCTCTCCGGTGCGCTCGCGGCGTTGGGTGGTACCAACTTCGTCCTCGGCTACAAGGGCTATTACGAAGAAGGGTTTGCCGGCGGTGCCGGCTTCCTTGGCATTGCCGTCGCACTCGTGGGTCGGAATCATCCGATCGGCATTCTGCTTTCAGCGCTACTGTTCGCCACGCTCTCACAGGGCGGGCTGGCCGTGAACGCGCTCGTACCCAAGCAGCTGACGGATATCCTCACGGCGGTGGTCATTCTCTCGGTGGCGACGGCCGTCCCGGAAGTGCAGCGTCAGATTCGCGCGGCAGCGGCCTCCGTCACGGCCAGCCTCTCGCGGACGTCGCGCGGTGCGGGGGTCGCATGATCGCCTTGACGATCCTGTTGCAGGTGGTGCGTATCGCCATTCCGTACCTGCTTGCGGCGGCCGGTGGCGTGATGTCGGAGCGGGTCGGTGTCATTGCCCTCGGCCTGGAAGGGTTGTTGCTGTCTGGTGCGTTCGGCGCTGCCTTGGGCAGCTACTATGGCGGCTCGGCGTGGGCGGGACTCGTCGGTGCGCTCGTGGCCGGGAGCATCGTGACGACACTCCTCGCGATTGCGACGCTCCGCTTTCGTGCGAACCAGGTGGTGGTGGGGGTCGCGATCAATCTCATCGTCGTTGCCGCCACACGATTCTTTCTCCGTCTGGTGTTCGACAGCAGCAGCAACTCGCCGCGTGTCCCGGGGTTCGGCGGTGAAGGCGCCGGCAGCGCACTGATGGGCAGCGTGATGAATCCATTGGTGTGGATCGGCCTGGTCACGTTGCCTGCGCTCGGGTGGGTGCTCTATCGAACCGCCTTCGGCCTGCGCATTCGCGCGGTGGGCGAGAAGCCGGAAGCCGCCGCATCACTGGGCGTGCCGGTGCAAGCGCTCCGGTATCAGGGCCTCTATCTCGCCGGCGCGTTGGCAAGCCTGGGCGGCGCGTATCTCGCGCTTGATCAGCATCAGTTCACCGACGGCATGAGCGCGGGGCGCGGATTCATCGCGCTGGCCGCGGTGATCTTTGGTCGATGGGAACCGGTGCGCGTGGCACTGGCGTGTCTCTTGTTTGCAGGCGCGGAGACGTTGCAGATCCAACTGCAGGGCGCCCAACTCGTGCCGAGCCAGTTCGTGGAAATGATTCCCTATGTCCTGACGATCATTGCGTTGGCCGGTGTGGTGGGACGCAGCGTCCCCCCGGCTGCCCTCGGCCGCACCGAATGACCGAACCCGGCGCGCAGCAAACGACATTCGCGAAGTTGGCCGTCCTCATGGTGACGGCCTTCATCGACATGCTGGGGATGTTGATGGTGCTGCCACTCCTCCCCTTCTACGCGAAGTCGCTGGGGGCCGGCGGCTTTGTGGTCGGCTTGCTCGTCAGTTCGTTCAGCATCGCGCAGCTCCTCAGCGCGCCGATCTGGGGGCGCTTCAGCGATCGGTACGGACGGCGCCCTGCGCTGATGGTCGGACTCGCCTCAAGCGCAATCGCGTTTCTCGTCTTCGCCTACGCCGACAGTTTGTGGGTGCTCTTCCTGTCGCGTATCGTGCAGGGCGCAGGAGGCGGCACCGTAAGCGTGATCCAGGCATACGTGGCGGATGCCACGAAGCCGGAGGATCGTGCGAAAAGTCTCGGGTGGTTATCGGCGGCGACCAATGCCGGCGTCGCCCTCGGCCCCGTACTAGGTAGCTGGGTTCAGCACTGGGGGCGTGCGACCCCGGGCATCGTCGCCGCCGTGTTGTGCGCGGTGAACATGGCGTTCGCATGGAAGTACCTGACCGAGATTCGAACGCCAGGCGACGACGGAAAGACCGCAACACGAACCTCGCGCGAGGCCGTCTTGCGCGTCATCACGCATGCCAGCGAGCCTACCTCGCGCCTCATCCTGATCTACGCCATTGCCATCGGCGCCTTTCAGGGCACAAACGCGATTCTCGCCCTCTATCTCTCGTGGCGCTTCGGCGTCACGGAAGACACCATCGGGTACTTCTACACCTACATCGGCGTCCTCAGCGTGATTGTGCGCGCGCTGATACTGGGCAAGCTGGTGGAACGCATTGGCGAGCCGCGCCTCAGCCGGATGGGCATTGTCCTGTTGGCCGTGGGGCTCCTGGGGCTGTCCCTCTCGCGCGACTACGTCACGCTGGCATTGGCGGTCGGACTGCTGCCGCTTGGGACGGCGTTCACCTTCCCCTGCGTCACCGCCATGCTGTCGCGTGTGGTGAGCAGCGCCGAGCGCGGTTTGTACATGGGTGTGCAACAGACCTATGGCGGCATCACACGCGTCGCGTTCCCGGTCATTCTGGGCTACGCGTTCGACACGCTGGGCCAGCAGAGCCCGTACTGGATCAGTGCCATGCTGGTGTTGACGACGCTCCTGATGGGGCGCGATCTCGAGCGGTACGCGCCGAGGAGTACCCCCGCCTCGGCCTGACCTTGTCGGTCCCGGAGGTAGTGCATGCGCGGTATCCTGCTTCTTCGTTTGCTCGGCGCGGCAACGCTGCTTCGCGCCGCTCCGATGGCGGCACAGCCGGCCGATCTGATCTTCGTGAATGGTCGGGTGCTCACGGTGGATGCGGGCGACCGCGTCGCCGAGGCGGTGGCCGTTCGCGGGTCACGCATCATTGCCGTGGGCACGACGGTGCAGATTCAGCGTACCGCTGGGCCTCAGACACAACGCATCGACCTGGCCGGGCGTACGATGACGCCCGGGCTCCTGGATGCCCATATGCACTTCGCAGACGGGGGTGGGACACGTCTGGTGCAGCTCGATGTCAGTTATCCCACCGTGCGTTCCATTCGCGACATTGCCCACGCGGTGAAGGCGCGCGCGGATTCCGCACCCGCAGGACGCTGGATCCAGGGACGCGGATGGGATGAGGGCAAGCTGACCGAGCGTCGTCTGATGACCGCCGCCGATCTCGATGCCGCAGCCCCCAACCATCCGGTGTATCTCACCAACACCACGGGTCATTACGGTGTGGCCAACAGCGTCGCGTTGCGACTCGCCGGGATCACGCGCGAGACGCCCGATCCACCCAACGGTACCATCGACCGCGATGCGTCAGGACACCCCACCGGCGTCCTCAAGGAGAGTGCGCAAAGCCTGGTGCGACGTCTCATTCCGCCACGCACGGCCGAGGACAACGAACGCGGTATTCGCGATCTGATCAAGGCGTATAATGCCGAGGGGATGACGGGTGCGAAGGATCCGGGAATCTCGCAGCAAACCGTGGCGTTATATCGCCGCATTCAACAGGACAGCGCCCTGACCGTCCGCATCTTCGGACTCTGGAGTGCTCCCCGCTCCGTGGCGGCGGCGCAGCAACTCATTACGGAACGCGCCGCTACGACGCGCCCGTATGCCTCGACCGGTGATGATCAGATCGTCATGGGCGGCGTCAAGCTGTACGCCGATGGCTCCGGCGGCGCGCGAACGGCTTGGCTCTACGCCCCGTGGAGCCGGAACTTCCGCGAGGTGGATGGCGACAACCATGGCTATCCGGCCAGCGATCCGGACACGCTCCGTCGCATGATCCGGATGTTTCATGATGCGGGCATGCATGTCTCCGTGCACAGCATCGGTGACCGCGCGATCGATTGGGTGATGGACAGCTACGATCAGGCACAGCAGGCCAATCCCAAGCACGGTCTCCGTCACGGCATCATTCACGCCAACATTCCGACGGATCATGCCATCGCCGTCATGGCGCGACTGCAACGGACGGCGGACATCGGCTATCCAGAGCCATCGGCAACCTTCACCTGGTGGCTCGGCGACACCTACGCCGGCAACTTCGGTGATGCGCGAGCGGGACGGCTCAATCCCTTTGCCACCTACCGAAAGCATGGGATGATCTGGGCGAACGGGTCCGACTTTGGCGTAACGCCCTTCCCCGCGCGCTATGGCATCTGGGCGGCGATGGCGCGCGAAACGTTGCTCGGTACGTGGGGCACCACCCCCTTCGGGACGTCTGAAGCAGTGGATGCCCGCACCGCGCTCCGGGCGGTCACCATCTGGGCCGCGCGCCAGATGTTTCTGGAGCAGAAAATCGGGTCCATCGAAGTGGGCAAGTATGCCGATCTTGCGGTGTGGGATCGTGATTTCTATTCGGCGCCGGTCTCGGCGATCAAGGACGCGACCTGTCTCATGACCGTCTTTAACGGTCGCGTTGTCTATACCGCTGGAAATACCACGCCGTAGTGACAGCTCACGAGGACGGAACGCGTACCCGTCCGCCGTCATGTATCGTCTCACCAGGATAGCGCACCACCATCGCGCGCTCGTCGAGACCATCGCGAATCTCAGCGTACTCGGCATTCCGTAACCCGACACGCACGTCGCGGCGTCTGGTGTGCCCGCCCTCGACCGTCCAGACGTACCACGATTGACCGTCGCGAACGAGCGCGCTTACCGGCACACGCACGACGGATGGCGCGTGGGCGATGGTGATGCGAACCGACGCACGGTACTGATCACCGAGCGACAGGCCGCGGAGCGACGCAGGCGCCACGCCCACGAGAACCTGCACCCGTTGCTCCTCCACGCCGAGCGCGGAGACCTTGGCGAATGCGGTGGGCTCAATACGGCGTACCGTGGCAGGAATGGTGTCACTGTGCCCAGGGCGCGCCATGGTCGCCCCCTCGGTGGTGTTGGTGCCGAAACGCACGACAGCCGCAGCACCAACCTGTACCTGCGCAGCGTCCGTTGTGAGGAGCGGCACGAGCACCTCGATGTCCCCCGGATCACCGATGCGCGCCAACGGCGACCCGGCGAGGAGCACACGTTCGTGCGGCTCATTCCACTGCAGCAGTGAGCCTGCCGACGACGCACGGACAACGATTCCCCCGGTGCGATCGACGCGCAGCACGGCACGCGCGGCCTCCCACTCGGCATGTAGCGCATCAAGGCGGGCCCGTGCCGCCTTGTATGCCTCATCAGCCGCGGCCGCCGCGTCCTGTGCCCGTTCCACGGCCTCGGTAGACACGCCACCCGCCGCGCCCACCTGTTCCATGCGACCGCGCGTGCGCGCCGCGTCCGCCCGCATCGTGCCCGCCTGCTCCACCCCCGCCTCCCCCGCACGTACCGCCGCCGCCGCCGCTGAAGCCCGCGCCTCCGCCTGCGCGCGCATCGAACCATCGAGCGGTGCGGGATACATCGTGCCGAGAACGGCGCCGACCTGGAGCACATCGCCGGCTTCGAAGTTGCCGGGCACCCACCGCCCCGTGACTGTGGCGTGCACTTCAGCATGGTGTCGCACCCGGGTCGTCCCCACCTCGTCCACCGTGACGCGCACCGGCCCACGATCCACGAGGCCAACCTCTACCTCGGTGGCGGGTTCGCGCATCCACCAGACCACCAACACCACGACCAACAGCAGCACCGCCGGAAGGCGAAGACGTTGCCAGAAGAGGCGCGTACGGGACGGAGAAGCAGACATGGGTTACTCGCGAGTCTTCAGCACAGCGATCAGGTCGAGACGATCGAGACGACGTCGGACAAGCAGGGCCGATAGGACACCGGCGATGAGGAGGGTACCCGCCGACACCACGAAGGTGCGTGGCGCCACCACCAGCGGTAATCGGAACAGTTCGGAGCTGAGGCTGCGGACCATGAGCCACGCGAAGCCGAGTCCGATCGCAAACCCAACCGGAATGGCCACGGTGCCCAGTGTGGCCAACTCCCCGAAGAGCAAGCGCGCGACCTCCTGCCGTGTGAATCCCAACACGCGAAGACTCGCCAATTCCCTTCCGCGCTCCGCCAGCGATATCCGGGTCGTGTTGTAGATGACTCCGAGCGACAGGGCAAGCGCGAAACCGAACAGCGTGACGATGGTGACGTTGAAGCTGTCGTGCATGACCTGGTCGAAGTTCGCGAGAACGGCGCTGCGCGACGCGAGGCCGGCGACCAGCGGTCGTGCCCGGAGCGTGTCCTGTACCGCGCGTCGAAAGGGCGCGGCAACGCGCAGCACGGCGCCATCGATGGCCACATCACCAACCAGCGTTCTCATTGCCTCGAACGGAAAAAAGGCCCCGATACCGACGACATCATCGATCACGGCAATCACTCGCTGACGCACGATCGGTCGACGGCCAATCAGGATCTCGACGGTCACGCTATCTCCCAGCCCGACATCCAATAGAGCGGCGAGCGCGGCCGAGAGCTGCACCCCGCCGTCTGGCGTCGCCGCAGCAGCGCCGGAAGCACGGACGAGGCGGCGGAGTGCCGCGCCATTCGGCACTGCCGTCAGTGCCACGCGGCGCTCCCGCTCACCATGGCGTAATCGTACCGGCACCGACCAGAGCGGCTCGACAGCCAGCACGCCAGGAAGTCGGCGAAGCTCCTGCTGGACATCCGGTGAACGGGGCGCTGTGAAGGTGACGGTGAGGTCTTCCCGCTGCGCGACGGTGAACTGGAGATCGCGGAGCCGTCGGATTGCGTCGAAGGAAAACACGCCGACGACCATGATGGCGACACTCAGCGCCATCCCGATCATCGCCAGCAGCGCACGCACTGGTTGTCGCTCGAGACCGCGAAGTGTGAGACGTCCGATGAGCGGCAGGCGAGCGAGCACGGGTAGATGATCCACCAGCCCGGCGCGATACGCGGGCGGAGACTCCGTCCGCATCGCCTCCGCGGCGGGCAGGACCGCAATACGACGCACCGCATTGAGCGTACCGATGAGGGCCGCGATGCCCGTAATGCCTACGGCCCAGATCACGACGTATGCCACCGGCGTAAATGGCGCGTCGGGGATGCGATAGTAGCTCGCGTAGAGACGCGCGAGCTTCCCAGCCAGCCATAGCCCAAAGGTGCATCCGATCAGCATGCCGGGAATGACCGGACCGAACCCGATCACCAGATAATGCCGGACCAGCTCGCCACGCGTCGTCCCGAACGCCTTGAGCATCCCGATCTGCTCCCGCTGCGTCGCCACCAGACGGACGAGCACCAGGTTCAACAGGAACGCGGTCACACCGAGAAAGATCGTGGGAATGATCGTGGCGAAGGTGCGCGCCTGACGGATTTCGTCAGAGAGAAACCGATGCGACGGGTGCAGCTCCCGTCCGTAGGCTCCAAGTGAACCATACGGCGCCAACAGACGATCCAGCGCCTGATGCACCGCTGGAGCCGACGCACCCGCCATCAGCCGAAAGGTGGCGTCATTCCACGCGCCCCCGAATCCGAATACGGATTCCACGATGGACTGCTCCGCCCAGAGTACGCCGTACCGGCGACGATCTGGAAAGAGCTCGCCGGGTCGCATTTCCAGCACATACTCGGGGGTGAGCACGATGCCCACGATGCGCAGGGCGTGCCATCGTCCATTCATGATGGCATCGAGTTGATCACCAAGCCGCAACTGGTTGGCGAATGCAAACCCCTCACTGATGGCGACTTCGCTGCCGCCGCCGGGCGCCGGTAATCGCCCCGCGCGAACGATGAGTTGATTGATGGCAGGCGGCGCATCAAGGCGCATGCCGATCAGATGGCCCGTCGCCGGCGAATCAAGGCCGGGCACATCGAGGAGAACGTCGCCGGATACGCGCGCTTCGATCGCTTCGATACCTGGAATGGCGGCCAATTGTGGGACCAGCGAACGGGGCGCCCGTTTCACCGTCACCCATCCGTCGGCGAATCGCGCACGGGCGTAATAGTGCGCCTGAGCGTTGGCGAGATGTGGGACCATCGACCCCATCGCCACGAAGCTGCCGATGCCGCAGGCGACGACGAGCCCAATGGCTGCGACCGGGCCGCGCAAATGCCACAGATCGCGCACAGCCTTGCGATGAAGCATGCGGAGCGCCGGGCGCATGCGTTTCTTACCAGGACAAGGCCGAAGGATCGACTGGGGCGGCGTTTCGCGTTTCCTCCACGATCGTTCCACTGCGCATGCGTAGAACACGATCGGCCATATTCGCGATGCCCACGTTGTGCGTGATCACCACCGTCGTCGTCCCAAGCTCACGATTGGCGCGATGCAAGGCGTCGAGTACCAGCTTGCCAGTCTCGAAGTCGAGGGCACCGGTCGGCTCGTCGCACAGCAGCACATCGGGGCGCTTGGCGATGGCCCGCGCGATCGCGACCCGCTGCTGTTCCCCGCCGGACAACTGCGACGGGAAGGCATCCAAGCGGTCGCCGAGCCCAACCAGCGCCAATGCGGCAGCGGGATCCTGCGGCCCTCGATGCTCGGCGCCTTGCGGCACCAACTCCGTCACGAGCTGCACATTTTCTCGCGCGGTCAGTGCGGGAATGAGGTTGTAGAACTGAAACACGAAGCCGACATGTTCACGGCGATACCGGGTTAGCTCCGCCTCGTCGGCACCGGTGAGCTGATGATCGCGGAAGCGCACACGGCCACCAGTCGGCACATCAAGCCCGCCCAGGATGTTCAACAGAGTCGACTTGCCACTCCCGGAGGGCCCAAGAATCACGACAAATTCGCCGGGGAGTAGATCGAGATCCACGTCGCGCAACGCAAAAACCTGTGCAGCGCCCGTCGCATAGACCTTGGTGAGGCCTCGCGCACTGAATACCGGGTCGACCTGTCGCCCGGTATCCCGACCTACCGGGCCGTCAGCCAATAGCGGCCTCCCATGCGAAGCCCCGTCAGTCGTGTGTAAACCGTCTGCATGTTCTGTGTGACCCCATCCGCCCGAAATTGATCGAACGTCAACGCGCCAAAATTGAAGGCGGCCTCAGCAGACCAATGGCCACGGGGACGATACTGTCCACCGATACCAACCCACGGACCCAACTTGACGGCGGTGATATCGATGGCGTCGCCATACGCGAAATCGCGTCGGGCCATCCCGACCTCGCCGAATGGGCGCCACCGGGATCCGGCACGCGCGGTATAGCGGACACCGAGCTCGACACTTGCCACATCGAACCCGAAGTCGTCGACCTCAACCTGCCGGCGATGAACGGCGGCCAGCACGGCGAGCCGCGGTGAGGTAGCAAAGGCGGCCTCGATCCTCGGCGAGAGGCCGATGTGATGGCGTGAGCGACCCGAAATGTCCGTCGTGGTATGGCCGGCTACGATGGTGGCTGAGAGCGACAGGCCGACCCCCGATGGCGTCAGCGTCTGGGCGGGGAGCAGGCGTGAAGCCAGTGGCAGGAGCGAAATGGCAAGCAGAAGCGAGCGCATGACATTGGAAATGAAGGAGGAACACGTGGCCCGTTGCCGAAAGGCATATCCCGTGCGAGCCGCTACTACGTTACATCAGGAACGACTCCACCGTCCCCGTTTCACCGTCTCGCATGGATCACTCCCGCACCGCCGGCATTCTGCTGCATCCCACATCGCTCCCGGGGCGTGGAGGGATCGGGACACTCGGTGCCGATGCCCATCGCTTTCTGGGATGGCTCCACGAAGCAGGGCTCCGCATCTGGCAGATGCTGCCGCTGGGGCCGACGGGATTCGGCGACTCGCCCTATCAGAGCTTTTCCGCCTTTGCCGGGAATCCCCTCCTGATCCATATCCCGGATATCGACGGACGCTTTCCTGATGATCATGTCGACTTCGGCACGGTCGTCCCGGCACGGCAGGCGGCATTGGCTGAATGGCTCGATGCTCAGCCTTACGATGCGACCGTTGCCGCCTTCGTCGAACGTCATCGCGAGTGGCTTCCCGACTATGCGCTGTTCATGGCCCTCAAGGACGCGCACCATGGTGCCCCATGGTACGAGTGGGACGCAGGCACGGCGCATCGCGATCCGGAAGCCTTGGCGCGCTGGCGCGCCGTGCTGCAGCCGGACATCACGCGGATTTACAAGCAGCAATGCGTCTTTTTTCGGCAGTTCGACGAGTTGCGTCGTGCTGCCCATACACTGGGGATCCGTCTGATGGGCGATCTCCCGATCTATGTCGCACACGACTCAGCCGACGTGTGGGCGAATCGGGAGCTCTTTCAACTGCATCCCGATGGGACACCGCGCGTGCAGGCGGGCGTACCGCCCGACTACTTCAGCGAGACCGGTCAGTTGTGGGGGAATCCCCTCTACGATTGGACCCGCATGGCGGCAGACGGCTTCCAATGGTGGACATCGCGCGTGCACGCGGCCCTGCACTGGTTTGACCTGATCCGGCTCGATCACTTCCGTGGCTTTGCCGCGTATTGGGAAGTGCCGGGGGATGCGCACACCGCCGTCTCTGGTCGCTGGGTCGACGGGCCAGGCGCCGCCTTGTTCCACGCCATGACGCGCGCGTTGGGACCACTGCCGATCATCGCCGAGAATCTCGGGGTGATTACGCCGGATGTCGAAACGTTACGCGAGGCGTTTCAGTATCCGGGTATGGCGATCCTGCAATTTGCCTTTACCGATCCCGCGTCCTCGTTTCTTCCACATCGTCATGCGCGCCATCTCGTGGTGTACACCGGAACGCATGACAATGACACGACGTGGGGCTGGTGGCATGAAGGCAGTGCAGAGGATTCTCCGCGGTCGAGAGAAGTCGTCGCCCGGGAAAGGGTCTTCGCGCAACAGTACCTGAACACCACCGGCGAGGCGATGCACTGGGTCTTGATCCGTGCCGCCCTCAGCTCGGTAGCAGACACGGCCCTGATTCCGATGCAGGACGTACTCGGGCTGGGCAGCGAGGCGCGCATGAATCTGCCTGGACGGCCGGAAGGGAACTGGCGGTTCCGCTTCACCTGGGATCAGGTCACACCGGCCGTCACCCGATGGCTGCACGAATGGATCAGTCTTTACGGGCGCGCAGCGGGTTCGGGATCATCGGGCGCTTCATAGGCCCACACCATCAGCATGGACGCGATCCAACCGATGATAGTCCACCCCAGGAGACTATTGATCGCCAGGATCTTCCATCGGCGTCGTTTCCCGCCGGAGAAGGCCAGCATGGACGGCAGCAGATAAAGCAAGGCGAGTGCCGTAATGATCACCGCGCCCTTGGGAACTCCTCCACCCGAATAGCGGAATTCAGGCGTGGTTGACTGCAGGAGAAGCATCTGGGCGGCAGGGCGCATGACTCAAATATAGAGCCCCAGGATTTCCTGCGGCGTCGCGCGCTGGACAGAGACCTCAGCGCTCCCCACTCAGAACGAGATCGAGATGTTGTTCCCGCTTCCACCCCGGGCACGACCGAAGCGTGGATTCACGACCGTGTTGTAGATCGATCCGAAGGTGTAACTCACGCCGGCATAGCCGAAGTACCGGAAATTCGTCGCCAACGCCTGCTGACGGGCAATGACCTGATTGTCGGTCAACGTACCGCGTGGCAAGTACAGCTGATCATTCACTCGGGCATAGTTACCGCCGAAATTGAGCGAGAGCCCCTTGGTGATGCGCAAATCGACGAAGGCACTGGTGCCGTAACTGTTGAATTTCGTGTTGTGCAGGAATTGGGACCCGAACAGCGACATGTTCACGGAACCCCACGGTTGCCGCGCATTCCATGCAAGCGTCAACGCGTGCTGGGGACGGGTCTCGGCGATCCGCTCATAGATGGTCTGCTCCTTGTATCGATAGGTACCAACACCCACGGTATAGAAGGCGGTCAGCTGGCGCCGGGTGAACTCCTTGTAGTCGAACAGATTCCATTCGATGGCCGGCGTTGCGGTCAGACTCAAGCGGTAATTGCTAAAATCCGAGTATTCGCCATTGACGACCATGCCGGCGGCCCAGTGGCTGCCGATGCTTCGGGCCACGAGGGCGTTGCCGCCATAGTTCCGCAGCAGGTTCGTGAACGAGGTGCCATCGCTCAGCGTGAATCGGCTCTGATTATACCCGAGGGTTGACCCCACATTGATCTTCCATCCCGCTGTCACGCGCGAGGCACTCAGATTCACGTCACCATTGAAGAAGGTCTGCCGCTTCTCCCCATTGCCGAAGCCGTTGCCGGAGATGCGGTAGACCCAGAAATTCCACGGGTCGCGGACCGTTTTGGGAGTAGCCGGCCCGCTCGTAGGCGCTGCATAAGTCAGGTCGAGGCGGGAGGCGAGCGGCGTGCGGGCGGCGTAGGGTCCGAGGAGTAACGCAAAGGTTCGGGCCAATTGCCGACGAATCGTGTCCATGGCGTCATTCGGATTAGTGGTCACGACGACCGTATCGACGCGTCCCTTGAATCGATCCTGGCCGATGGCGGCAATCGTGTATTCCCGGCCACCAGAACCCGTGCGTAACGTCGTGACCAGTAATTGGACATCGGAAAAGAGACGATCCCGGACGAAGTTCACCCAGCGCATCTGGTCGCGGAGAAAGTCGAAATCGCAGCCTGTCTCCTCGCAGTCAAGGAAGACCCGAATGGCGCCCGCCTGGGTGGTATCCGGTGGCGGCGCCGGTTGGCCGACAACGGCGGTGGGGAGCCCAGCGTACACCATGAGCGCCACGAGCAGGGGTCGAACGCGGGACGGAAGCGGCATGACAGGAGCGAATGGGGAATCGATGGAAAGACCCGCGCGAATGGCGTGACATCCGGCGATTGTGGCGCCATCATGAAGTTGGACCACCAATCCCGCCATACGGTTTACCGCGCACTCACGTTTCAGCGAATCGTCAGCTGATCCGATTTTCACCCTTTCTTCATGTTGGAGCCGGCATGCCCATTCGTCGTCGCGATTTCTTGACTCAGGCCGGCGTGGGTGCAGCCATGGTCGCGGGTTTTCCTGCCAGCGCATTCGCCGCCGGCCATGATGCGACTGACGGGGCCGAGCAGCAGGGGCTGTTGACGTCACTCGACGAATGGGAGTCGGTCCAGGCGGAGACCTGGGATACCAGTTGGCCAGCACGTCTCACGGGCAAACACAAGGCCATGTTCGATGTGCCGGAGATCAACGGGGGCGTTGGCGTCATGCGGGCATCGATCTGGGGCCGCCAGTACATGGACGCGCTCAAAGTGAAGCGGACGGATCTCTCTACCGTCATCGTCATTCGACATGCGGCCATTTTTCTGCTGATGAATCAGGACTACTGGGCAACGTATGAAGTCGGGAAGGCGCGCAAGCTGAAGGGAGACAATGGCAAGACCATGGCCTTCAATCCCGTTCTCGCCAAACCCGGCGCCCCGGCAGGCAATGGCCCGTCCATGATGCTTGATGCACAGATCACCGACGGGGCAGTCGTCCTTGGATGCAACCTCGCGTTCCGCGCCGTCGTCTCGCTCATCGAGAAGAAGGACAAGCTGCCGAACGCCGAAGCGCGGGCCAAGGCCAAGACGATGATCGTGCCGGGTGCCATCATGCAACCGAGCGGCATCTTTGCGAATGTCATGGCGCAGGAGGCTGGCTGCGCGTTCGTCTACGCGATCTGAGTCAGGAAGCGACAGCCCGAAGCGCTCCATGCACGAAGGGGATCACCAGCCGGTGATCCCCTCGTCGCTTTATTGGCCGTTGCGCGGATGCCTTATACGGCGTCGCTCAGGCTGGAGAAGGTGAAATCCCGGACCTTGATGGCCGGCATGTAGACGGCACCACCAGCCCCCAGGTTCTCCGAGGCGTTGATGCGCATCGTCGTCCCCATCGCCTGCAAGTTGTTCAGGAAGAAGATGGGACTTTCGTTGAAGCGGAAGTTCTTGATCGGGCGCGTGACTTTCCCGTTTTCAATCAGGAACGTCCCATCGCGGGTGAGTCCAGTGTACAGGATCGTCCGCGCATCCACCGGGCGGATGTACCAGAAGCGGGTGACCAGCACACCACGCTCCGTGCTCTTCACCATGTCGGCGATGCTGGCATCGCCGCCCATCATGCGGAGCGATCGACCGGCACCGCGAAAACCACCGCCACCGGACCGCGTGGGCTGCACGCCCTGCTTCTGCGCCCAGTAACGATCGTAGTTCAGGTTCTTGACCACGCCGTTCTCGATCCACACCACCTTCTCGATCGGCAGACCGTCGTCATCATATCCACCGCTGATGCTCGTGCCGTCGGCCGGGTCGGACAGCAACGTCACCCGCTCATCCACGACCTTGAGCCCGATCTTGTTGCCACCACCGGGGCGCGTGAAGAAGGACCGCCCTTCATCGGCCGAGCGCGCCTGCATGGCACCGGCAATCAGCTGCACCAGATTGCCGGTTGCCGTCGGCTCGAGAATCGTCGTGTAGCGCCCGGGCTCGATCGCCACGGGATTCCGCGAGTCCTTGGCCTTCTGCACGGCGGTGGCCGCCAGCGTCTGCGGATCGAGCGCATCGAAGCTGTTCCCATCGCTGCACGCCCATCCGGAGCCCGTGCCGTCCGGCGACCGTACGGTGCTGGTCATGGTCACCGACGCGCTGCTGTCGTAGGCAAAGAGCCCCTTCGAATTGGCCAGCGCCGACGCTCCCGCGCGGCATTCGATGAAGCCGGTCGCAATCAGCTCATTCGCGCGTGCCAACTCGGTCACGATCTTCGCCGCTGCGGCACGTTCGGCCGGCGTGGGAAGGGCGATCTCTCGGGAACGCGTCGGTGGATACGTTTGCGGTCCCAGCTCCGGCATGCGCTCCGGATTGGGCGGAACCAGCTTGGCGATCTCGTACGCCTGACGCGCTGCGGCAGCCAACGACGCCTCGTCCAAGCGATTCGTGTTCACACTCGCCGCGCGATTGCCGTCGTACGCCGTGATGGTGACCTGTGTGTCCTGATTCTCGCCGGACGTGGTCACCTGATTCAGCGCGAAGCGCGTATCCGCGCGCGCCGAGCTGTTGATGGACACGCGCGTTTCCGGCGCGGGGGAGTTCCGCAGCGCGCGTTGTGCGATCTCTTCCGCTTCCGCACGGGTGAGAATGCCGGCGGGTGCAAAGAGGGAACGTGGGCCGAAGTGGCTCATGCGGTCCGCCCCGTGTTGATGATGTTGACCTGCTGGAAGAGCGACGGCACACAGCCATGGCTCACCGAGTTCGACTGCCCAGGCTGTCCCTTGGCATCGCCGAAGGCCCCACCAAGGTGATAGGAGCGCGGGCCGCCAATGGCCTTGAGCGACTTCCAGAACTCCGGCGTCCGGAACTGGTACGCGACGTCCTTGAGCTGCCCGACGATCTTGCCGCCCTTCACCTCGTAGAAGATCTGGCCGGCAAACTGCCCGTTGTAGCGCTGCTGGTCGATCGAGAACGATCCATCACCGACGATCGCGATGCCCTTGTCCATCTTGGCGATCATCGATTCCCACGTGTCGTCATTCTTGCCCGGCACCATGCTCACGTTCGGCATGCGCTGGAATTGCACGTCGGCCCAGCTTTGCGCGTAGGAGCACCCGTACGACCGGACCTCCTTGCCGATGCTCTTGTAATAGTCGGTCAACATCGGCGCCTGCTCACGCGTGGTCTGGTAATCCACGAACACGCCGTTCTTGATGATGTCGAACTTGACCGGCTTCACGGCTTCATCGTCCCAGCCGATCGCACCGAGTGAGCCAGGCTGCTCACGATCACCCACGATGTTGAGCAGATCGGAGCCGATGCGCAGCTTGCCGAGTACCTGGGCCGGGGGCGCGATGAAACTCGTGCCGGCATAATTGGCTTCGAAGCCGAGCGCGCGATCGAGCTCGGTCGGGTGCGCGATCACTTCATGCACCGTGAGCCACAAGTTGGACGGATGCAGCAGCAGGTCATAGCGCCCCGGCTCCACCGGCTTCGCGCTCAGCTTCTGTACCGCCAGCTCGGCCCACTCCGGCGCCCGTTCGGCCAGCTTGCTGTTGGTGACATGCTCGTAGCCGAGCCCCATCGGCGCGATCTCGTTGCTCTCCACCGACTGGAAGTCGCGGAAATCGGGGGACACCGCCGTCACGCCCATCGAGGGGGACGTGCGATAGATCGTCTGCACGATGTACGAGCCGTCGCTCGTCATGAGCGACTTCTCTTCCCGCAGGAAGAACATGCTCGAGTTCACCGTGCGCACGCCCTTGACCTTGAGCGCCGCCTCGTTGGCCGCCAGCAGATAGGCGACCTTATCGGTGATGGCGACCGTAAACGGGTCCACGGCGATCGGGCTCTTCCAGGTACCGACCTGATTGCCGGGTGTCGGTGCGAGCATGACCGGCCGCAGCTGCGACGCGCGATTGGCACGGGCCTGCGCAATGGCGGCTCGCGCGGCGCTGGCCACGCTGTCCTTGTCCATGCGGCTCGTCGCGGCGAAGCCCCACGCACCATCAACCAGCGTGCGCACGCCGAGGCCGTAGGTGTCGGTATCGCTGACCCCCTGCACGATACGATCACGCGTACTGACGTTCTGCTGGCGTCGGGCGGCGACACGCACATCGGCATACGACGCGCCGCCCGACTTGGCCGCATCGAGTGCGACCTGCATGAGCGCCTTGATGGCGGGGTCGTCACCCGATGGGAGATCGGAAGACGGCATGATGAGCCGTGACGAGTCCGCAAGGAGCGGACTCGTCGCCACGAGCGACCCGGCGGCCACGGCCGCCCCGGTCTTGAGGAAATCTCGACGTGTACGAGGCATGGCGAAGGGAATGAGGAGACGGGAAATTACGGTCGGGACCGCCGTTCTGTTGAGGCGCCACCCATCCCCCAACCATCGGCCATCATGTCTTTCCGCCGCCGTACCGTATTCGCTCGTGCCACTTCCACGCTGGCGCTTCTGACGGCCACCGCCGCCCCCCTGGCCGCTCAGCCCCTGTTCCGTCCGGCCCCGGGCGCCCCCACCACGCTGACCCCGCAACAGGCCGCAGCCCGGGCGATCTACAAGGAGATGGTGGAAATCAACACGGCCGATTCCGTGGGATCCGTGACCAAGGCGGCCGAAGCGGTGGCCGCCCGCCTCAAGGCCGCGGGCTTTCCGGCTTCAGACATTCATCTCGTCGGCCCCGCGAAAGCCCCGGAGAAGCAGAACCTCATCGTGCGCTACCGCGGGAAGGGACGCGGCAAGCCGATCCTGCTCCTGGCACACCTCGATGTCGTGCAGGCGAAGCGGAGCGACTGGCAGTTCGACCCCTACACCATGCGCGAGGAGAACGGCTACTTCCTCGGCCGCGGGGTCGCCGACGACAAGGCGCAGGCGGCCATTTTCGTGGCCAACCTCATCCGCTACAAGCAGGAAGGGTGGGTGCCGGATCGCGATCTCATCGTGGCGCTCACGGCCGCTGAAGAAGGAGGCAACGACAATGGCGTGGAATGGCTCCTGGAGAACAAGCGCGAGCTGATCGACGCCGAGTATGCGCTGAACGAAGGCGGTGGCGGCACGCTCACCATGGAGGACCAGCCGCAGTTTCACTCGATCCAGGCGGCGGAGAAGGTGCCGGTGAACTTCACGCTCACCGTCACCAACACGGGGGGCCATTCGAGTGTCCCGCGCAAGGACAATGCGATCTACCAGCTCGCGACGGCGCTAGGGAAGATCGAGCGCTTCACCTTCCCGGTCGAACTGAACGCCGTCTCTCGCCCATTCTTCGAGCAGACGGCCAAGGTGGAGATGCCAAGCCTGGCCGTCGCCATGAAACAGATCGCGGAGAATCCGTTGGACACGGCCGCCGCGCGCGTCATCTCCACGGACCCCCGCTACGCCTCGATGCTGCGCACCAGCTGCGTGGCCACGATGCTGAGCGCCGGTCACGCGGAGAACGCACTCCCGCAACTCGCCACCGCGAACGTGAACTGCCGCATCGCGCCGACCAGCACGGCCGATCAGGTGCGCGCCAAACTGGAGGAGATTATTGGCGACAAGGGCGTGAAGGTGGCGGCGCGTACGGGTTCGCGTGAACGATTCGGTGCGGCGCCGAGTGCCATCAACCCGACGGTCCTCGAGGCCACGACACAGCTGACGAAGAAGATGTTCAACAACGTGCCCGTCATTCCGACGATGAGCACCGGCGCAACGGACGGTCGCTTCCTCCGTGCGGCTGGCATCCCGACCTATGGCGTCAGCGGGATCTTCTCGACACCGGGTGAAACGAATGCCCATGGCCGCGACGAGAAGCTCCGCATCAAGGCCTTCTACGACGGTCTCGAGTTCCTGTATGAACTCGTCAAGCAGGTGGCCGGACCAGCGAAACCGATTTCCTGATCGGACCGCCTGCCCTCCGACGATAAACGACACGAGCCCGCACCAAATGGTGCGGGCTCGTGTCGTTTCGACAACACCGAAACTCAGACCTTCATGCCGGGCTCGCTGTCGATCACGGCGCGCGCAATATCCACCATCCGCACGCTGCGATCCTGACTGCTGCGCTGCATGATGCGGTAGGCTTCCTGTTCGCTGCTTCCGGTGCGGCGCATCAGGATCCCCTTGGCGCGTTCAATCAGCTTGCGTGCCTCGAGCTGCTGCTTCGCTTCGGCGGCTTCACGGCGCGCCTCGATCAGCTCACGCGCCCGCGTGACGGCCATGCGCAAGGTCGCATCCAGCGTCGTCGGTGGCGTCGGCTTGGGCAACAGGGCCACCGCCGTGCTCCGCAGCACGTCCGCCGACGACAACGTCAGCGACAGATCGCCGGTGACGAGCACCACCGCCGTACCCGGCAGTGCGCTGGCAATTTCCTCGGCGGCCTGAACACCGCTGGCGCCGGGCATGTGCATGTCCAGCAATACGGCATCAGGGGTGAACTGCTGGGCCTTCTCGATCGCTTCCGTCCCGCTTTCGACTTCTGCCACGACCATGTGGCCAAGGGCACCAAGGAGATCCACGAGGGTGGAGCGCTCCAACGCATTGTCCTCGGCGACCAACACACGAATCGTAGACGGTAATTCCGACATGAGTCTTACTCGGGTTGAGACACGGGATGCACGGTTCCCGCAATGTGAGCCTTCAGTTCCATTGCCCGCAACGGCTTGCGGAGCACGAATTCCACTACACCGGCATCTTCACGGCCGACTTGCGGCTCCCATCCCGTGACGACACCAATTCGCAACGTTGGCAGTAAACTCCGCGCGTGTTCGGCAAGATCCCACCCATTGCCGTCCGGTAATCCCACGTCGGTCAACATCAGGTCGAACGTCACCGTCCCGTCACAGGCGCGCTCAAGGTGCTGTCGGGCTTCAGCGCAATTCGTCGCCACGGTCACCAGATGGCCGTCTTCCACCAGAATCCGGCGGAGGAATTCGCGGCCATCGTCGTGATCCTCGATGACGAGGATCCGCTGGGGCACCATCGCGGCGGGACGCTCGGCGATGGGTTCGACCGCGTGATCGGTGAACGCCGGGAACCGCAACATCACCTCGGTACCACGACCAGGGACTGAAGAAATCGAGGCCGTCCCCCGATGGCGGCGAGCAATGCCGTAGACCTCAGCCAAGCCGAGGCCAGTCCCGGAACGCCCCTTCGTAGTGAAGAAGGGTTCGAACGCGCGTTCCCGCACCTCTGCCGACATCCCCACGCCTGTGTCCCGTACGGCGACACAGGCGTCCGAGCCATCCAGAAACGTCCGGACGGTCAGCGTGCCTCCTTCAGGCATCGCATCAACGGCGTTTTGGACGAGGTTCAGCAGCGCCTCGCGAATCTCACCGGCCAGGCCGCGGGTCATGACGGGACCGGCAAACAGTGGCTCGATCCGGACCTCTCGCGTCCCACTCGATCGCTGGAGTCGCATCGGCTCGGTCAGATCGAGCACTTCAGCCGCCAGCGTCGAGAGATTCACCGCATCCACGCCACCGGCATCCATCGGCTCCTGACGGATGAAGCGCCCGACTCGCGACGCCGTGGCTGCGCCGATCTCCGCAGCCTTCCGGATCCGCTCCGCATAGTCCCGGACCGCCTCCGGCTTTTCCGCGTTCAGCTGCAGCAGATACGCGGCCGCCATGATCGGATTGAGCGCGTTGTTGACGTCATGCATCACCCCCGCGGCGAGTTGACCGACCGCCGAAAGCCGGCGCTCTCGGACCAGCTCCTCATGCGAAGCCAGCAGCGCGCGCGAACGCTCCTCAACCAGCTGCTCAAGGCGGATCGTTTCCTCGTTGGCCTGGCGCTCACTGATGGCCCGTTCCCCATCGAACACCCGCAGCCGGTTCTCCAACGCCACGCGATCCGTGACATCGACGTCGACCAGGACGGCGCCCACTACCTGACCATCGGCGGCCAGCATCGGGGCGGCCGACGCCTCTACGAAACAGGGACGGTCCCCCTTGCGGCGAACGTCCAGGATCTGTCGGCGCACGGTCAGCCCGGCAAGTGCGCGCATGGCCGGCGTATCGAGGAACCCCAAGGGACGGTTGTGCGCAACATCATGGGGCGCATCCAACTCCCACAGATCGCGTACCGTCTCCGGCGTGTTGCCATGGTGCTCGGCATGGGCCGCCGGGTTGGCGCGCATGATGCGACCGCTGAGGTCGACGACCCGCACCGCGGACGGCTCGAGCGCAAAAAGCGTGGTCAGTTCCCGTTGGGCGCGTTCAAGCGCGAGGCGCCGGACTTCCCCATCACTGATGTCGGTCGCCGTAACGAGCACATGCTCGGCGTCGAACAATACCACGCGAACTTCAACGAGCCCTGCGCGTCCAAGCGACATCCGCTGGGGGGCGACTTCCTCGCCACGGAGCACCGAATCCACCAGCGTGAAGATCCGATCACCCAGCGGCTGCAGCACGATGCGCCAGCCCTGACTGGACAAGGGCGCCCGCTCGTCGACGACGAAGGCCGAACGCGCCGCATCATTCAGCGCAACAAGGGCTCCACCGCGGGTGAACAGAGCCAGCGCCCCCGGCAACGCCTGGAGGACCCGGGTCAGCCGACCGCGGTCAAGCGGCGCCTCGGGGGCGGCCTCACCCTCCGGATCGCTGGCAGTCGGCACGGCGGTTGGACTGAGCATACTCGCTGGCGGAGACGTGCATTCGTGACCGCCCATCGCGTCATCGCAACGGGCCGAGCCTCCGGCAGCACGTAAGGCGCGCCGAGGTTACCCCGCCGCTCCCTACAATGTTCGTGAACGGAAAGTAGCCTCCCGTGGCCGGCGTGGTCAAACGGGGTGTAGCTTCCCCCATTATGAGCCAATTCCGATCGACCCTGCTGCGCGTCATGCTCGTGCAGGTCGTAGCGCTGGGGCTGCTTTGGATGCTCCAGCAGCGCTACAGCACCGGCCCGTAACCCCGCGTTCCATGCACTGGATTAACTGGGTCATTGTGGCCGGGTATCTGGCGGTCATCGTTATCGATTCGCTGCGACGGACCCGTGGGACGAAAACCGTCGAAGGGTATTTCCTGGCCGGGCGCCGCTTGCCATGGTGGGCGGTCGGGCTGAGCGTCATGGCCACCCAACTGTCGGCGATCACCCTGATCGGTACGACGGGGCAAGGCGCGACGGACGGCCTCCGCTTCGTCCAGTTCTATTTCGGACTGCCGATCGCGATGGTCCTCCTTGGGGTCACCATCGTGCCCTTCCTGCACGGCGCGCGAGTCTACACCGCCTACGAATTCCTTGAGCGGCGCTTCGATGCCAAGACCCGCTCATTGACGAGTCTGCTGTTCCTGCTGTCGCGTGGCCTGTCATGCGGGACCATCATCGCCGCACCGAGTGTGGTGCTCTCGGCAATCTTCGGCTGGGATCTCGTGACCTGCGTTCTGTTGATCGGCGCCCCAACGGTGCTGTACACCGTGCTGGGAGGGGTTGAAGCGGTCGCCTGGGCCGACGTGAAGCAGATGGTCATCATTGTTGCCACGCTGCTCATCATCGTCGGCATTCTGGTGGTGCGCTTGCCACTCCCGCTCGATGATGCCCTGCAGGTGGCCGGTGCCACGGGCCGCATGCGCGTCTTCGACTTCTCGTGGCGTCTCGACGAGACCTATACCTTCTGGTCGGGAATCATTGGCGGCACGTTCCTGATGCTGTCGTACTTCGGCACGGATCAGAGTCAGGTGCAGCGGTACCTCGCGGCACGCTCCGTCGACGAGGCGCGGACATCACTCCTGATGAGCGCGTATTGGAAGATTCCGCTTCAGGCGCTGATTCTGCTGATCGGCGTGCTGGTGTTCCTGTTCTATACCTTCACGCCGGCGCCGCTGCTCTACAATCCGCGGCACGATGCCGCCGTGCAGCAGAGCAAGCCGGCCGAGTATGCCGCGCTTTCCGCACAATATGAGCAGGCCATGACTGCCCGCGCCGCGGCCGCCACGACGGCATCTGCGGAAACCGGGACCGCACGCGCGGCTGCCATCGCCGAGTTCGTCGAGCAGAATCAGCGCGTCGACGCGGTGCGAAAGGAAGCGCTGGCGACGGCGGCGAACGTGACGGGCGAAAGCAGCCGCGATGTGAACTACATCATGCCGCGACTCGTTTTGGATCACCTGCCAATCGGGATGGCCGGATTGTTCCTTGCTGCCGTCCTCGCCGCCGCCATGTCGAGTATCGCCGCCGAGTTGAACTCCCTCGCCACGGCCAGCGTCGTCGACTTCTATCAGCGCTGGCTGCGCCCCACCGCATCCGATGCGCATCTGCTCAACGCCGGGCGCATCGCCACCGCGGTGTGGGGACTGTTCGCCTGTATCGTGGCGTCGTACGCCGCCACCTTAGGCTCTCTCATCGAAGTCGTGAATCGGTTCGGATCGTTCTTCTACGGCTCGATTCTCGGCGTCTTTCTGCTGGCCATGATCCCGCGCACGAGCGCCCTCGGTGCGTTCGTTGGCCTGCTTACTGGCATGGGGGCCGTGGCCGCCGTGTCTTTTGGCGCACCTCAAGTGAGCTTCCTGTGGCACAACGTGATCGGGGCGATGACGGTACTGCTGGTGGGTGGGGCGCTGAGCGTGATCCGGCCGCGCCCCACCTCGATCGTCACGGCGTAATCGGCGGGCCGGCGATCAGGTTGAGCAACAGGCGCGCAGCGCCCGGTACACCCGCCGGCAACTGCCGGAACAGCGCAAGCGTCACGTACGCGTAGCGCCCGCGCCCGAGCGGCGCCGTCAGCAGCGCCCCGCGCTGTTCGGGCTCACCTGCATCGTTCATGGACAGCAGCGGCGTGTACCGCGGATCAATGACGCTGGGCATGTAGGTCGCGCGCTCCTGCACCCATCCCTCCCAATCCGTGGTACTGATGCGATTGGGGACGGTGAGGAGTGGATGACGCGGCTGCAGGACGCGAACGGACGCATCCTCTAGCGTGACACGACTGGCACGCGGCGCCCACTGCAGCGGGAAGGGCAGCACGCCGGCCAGCGGATTCATGTTCTGCGCCCCGTACTGCACCACGAGCGTGCCACCACGACGCGTGAACTCAAGCAATCGCGCATTCTGCGTGACGAGATTCGCATGAACCTCATAGGCGCGAGGTCCAACCACGATGCTGGTGAATCGTGACAAATCGAGGGTACCGAGTGACGCCGGCTCGATTGGCTCGACCTCGATATCGAGCTGTCGTAAGGCCTCGAGTCCGCCGTCGGCGATCCCCACGAGATAACCCACCTTGGCGCGTGGCGGCCGCGTTACCGTCACGGCCGAGAGGCGCATCCCGGCCGCTCCATACAGCCGCAACGGGTCGATATGCGGATACTCGATGAGATAGCTGCCGTTGTTGGCAGCGACCTGCTCGTGGACTGCATACGCCCGCACTGCATGCCATCCCTCCGCGAGCTGCCCCCGCAGTCGGAACTCCACGATGGCCGTCTCGTCCGCCTGCAGGACACGACGGCGCTCGGCAGAATCCGCCTGCAATCCGGGTGGCACCTCAAGGCGTACCGCCACCGGCGCCGAGTGGGGATAGGCGGAGTGTACACGCACCGTAATTGTCCGCTCCACCGGAACCCCAGCGCGCATGTAGGCCGTCGTCGCGGAGAGATTCACCGTGATCCCCGGAACAGCCATCACCGGCACACGCCGATCGCCGGCCACCGGATCGGCGAAACGATGCACGATGGGGGTGGCAATCGTCAGCAGCTGTCCGGCCACCTCCACCTGCACGGCGGCACGAAGCGCTGATCGTGTCTGCTGCTGGACTTCGTCACGCGCATCGACGGGCGCGAGGAACCAATCCTGTTCCCGCCGGCCACGCATGCGCCACCACGGAGACGTAGCCTCGAACCCGACCGCCCAGTGCGTACTCGCATGACTACTGTCCGGTGCCACCTCGATCGCCTGATCAGCGCGCACCCCCAACGTGGAGCCGATCCCCAGAACCATCGATCGCCGGACTGACAGGGGACGCGCACCACGGTTGTACACCGTAATCGTCACCGGGAGCGAATCGTTGACGTTCACCTTCTCGGCCTCGCGCACCGGGAGCGTCCCACGTGGTGCCGTCGCCTCGACGGCAATCCCTGCGGCGTCAATCAGCGCCTGCTCGGTCCGTGCAATGGTGAGGCTCAGCGCATCGTAGAGATCCGGATCCGCGAGCCCATCGCGACGTGGCGGCATCGGCGCATATCCACTCCCCGACGCAATGAACATCGGCGGCGCGACCCCGGCGAGTCGTCGTGCGCGATACAACGCCTCGAGGGCACGCGCCAGGTGCGACACGATTACTGTGGGCGCATTCGGCCGATAGAGGACCCGTGCGGAATCGATCAGGGCAAGCGCAGCCTTCAGCGGCTCATGTGCCGCGATAGGCAATCGCTCACGACGCGCCGCCCAGGTCGTATCCAAGCCGTCGAACAGGGACTGTTCACCGCGTGCGTCGGCCGGCCCGCTGCGCGTGGCCTCGCGCGTGAGATACGCCCACCGCACACCCTTCTCCTGCAGCATGCCGAAGCCCTGCGATTTATGCTGAGAGCGGCTATCGGCGGCGATTTCATACGCACTTCGCCCCAACACCGGATCAAAAGCCCCTGTGTTGACGCGCAGCGTGGCACTGTCAGGTTGCTGACGTGCACTGCGATACGCCTTCAGGGGGCGCCATGGCATCCCGAACCCCTGCACAGGGAAACGCACGGTGTCCGCCGCGGCCTCATAGGCTTCGCGTGCGAGGATCGCCGACACCTGATGGTGACCATGCCCATCCAAGGGCGTCCCCGTGAAGAACGCTACCATCACATGGGGGCGAAAGGCCCGGACGACGCGCACCACGTCGCCGAGAATCGAATCCTTCGGCCAGTGCGCGAACGTCTCTTCGGAATTCTTGCTGAAACCGAAATCGTACGCGCGCGTGAAATACTGCCGCCCGCCGTCGAGACGACGCGCGGCGAGCAGTTCCTGCGTGCGGATCGCGCCAAGCGACTCGCCTAGCTCGTTGCCGATCAGGTTCTGTCCGCCATCGCCGCGCGTCAGCGATAGGTATGCCGTTTCCACGTGTTGACGACGCGCCAACCACGCGATGATCGGCGTATCCTCATCATCCGGATGCGCAGCGATGGTCAGCACGCGCGACGTTGTACCAATGCCAGCCAGTGCATGGGCGAGCGCCGTGGCCCCGCGTTCTTGTGACGTCGATGCGCCCTGAGCGGAAAGCAAACTGCCGTGAAGGGCGGTGAATGCCCCCACGGCAGCTCGAAGGAAGGTCGTGGATCGCACGTTTACGGCGCGACGCCCGCGATCATGGCTTCCGTGTTCATCACACTGGCCACGATGCGCGCCTGCTCCGACTGGTGCGCATCGGCATGGCCTTCCGCAGGGCTCGCCCGCTCGGGTCGGCCGATATACCGTACCCCGACCGCCGCACCAGCGGACACCCGCAGACGTGGCTGCACATAACTCCACGCGCCCTGATTCTTCGGCTCTTCCTGAACCCAGATCACTTCATCGATGGCCGGATACAGTTCGGTGATGCGGCGGATCTCCTCGTGTGGCCACGGATACAGCTCTTCCACACGCACGAGGGCGACCTGCGGATTCCGCTGTGCCGACAGTGCCAAGTCGTAGTAGATCTTCCCGGTGCAGAATACCAGGCGACGCACATCGTCGCGCTGCTGCGACGCGATCGGATCATCAATCACCGACTGGAAACTGCCGCTCGTCAGATCCTCGAGCTTCGAAGCAGCCTGCGGTAGCCGCAGCAGCGACTTGGGCTGCATGCAGATGAGTGGACGGCGATCGCTGCGGAGCGCCTGACGCCGCAACAGATGGAAGTACTGCGCCGGGGTGCTGCAGTAGGCCACCGTCATGTTCTGCTCGGCACACAACTGCAGGAACCGCTCGGGACGGGCGCTGGAGTGCTCAGGGCCCTGCCCTTCATAGCCATGCGGCAGGAGCATGACCAGACTGCTGTCCTGTCCCCACTTGGTGCGATCGGCGACGATGAACTGATCGATGATCGGCTGCGCCACGTTGACGAAGTCACCGAACTGCGCCTCCCACAGCGTGAGCGTGTCTTCCGC
>Ga0315902_10002200_pt1 | contig 30755 bp, 54 predicted proteins | sample LakEriMetagenome_9_FD_203523 | JGI IMG/M metagenome (GOLD analysis project Ga0315902, IMG submission 203523) | Freshwater fungal communities from buoy surface, Lake Erie, Ohio, United States - Buoy 12 MA117 | ecosystem: Environmental > Aquatic > Freshwater > Lake > Lake biofilm | place: USA...
CGTCCATTGCTTGACGCTCGTTGTAGAGGTGACGACCATTCCATCGGGGATAGAGACCAGTATCAGGGTGTCTATCACTTTCTTCCTGTCCGTCGAATGGGGCGTCAGAGTAGGGCCAGAGGGTGACCCACTTGTCGGGGTCCTCGTCAGATTCGAGAAGGGCTGGCATTGCTAGGTAGGTCCAAGGGACCAAGCCACCTGGGTACCTATCAGGGTTACGTAATTCTTTGTAGAGGTCTACCGCTGAGACGCGGGTGCCGATGACGACCAACTTACCTGTCGGGTTGAGACGGGAGCGTACGTCCTGGGTCAGCCACTTGATCTGTCGCTCAAAGTCGTTAGCGTTCGACAAGGTAACGGCGTCATCTATCAGAATCATATCGGCACGCTTGCCGTAGATCTGACCGCCAATACCGACCGCTTCTAGGTTCGGGTCCTTTTCAGAAGACTCACGGAGTTCTTCTCCGAAGGTGACGCGGGTAGCCTGCCAGGAGGCAGTCTTGGTATTGAAGCCGACGCCTGCGGCGTAGGCCTGCTGGAGTTCCTCATACATCGGATGGGTCAAGCGCTGCTTGATAGCGTAGAGGAAGTCAGCCGCTAGGCGCTGAGTCTGGGAAACTATCAGGACCCTGAAGTTCGGGTTGTTGACGATCTTGTAGGTTACGTAGTCAACGGTGATGGTGATGGACTTAGCGTGGTTGGGCGGGATATTCAGGAGGATGCGGTTATTAGCGGTACCCCGCTCAAAGCGCATACTAGGATGAAGCCAGCCTGGGTCTCGTCCTTCTATGACGTCGACCAAGTTCTTCTGGTGGTCAAAGGTCTCAGTCTTGAGAAACCTCTTACGCCAGGTTACGAAGTCGAGGTCTGCGACCTCTGCCTCTGAGAAGTTCTTAGAGATCGCGCCAAGGCGCGTCCTATCTGATAGGGATTTGAACTTAGGGTCAGAACGGCGGTAGTACTCGTAGGTCTTGATGGACTTGCCTGCGACTGCGCAGGCCTGCTCTACCGTCATCCCCTCGGTAATACATTCGAGGATGACTTTCTTTGCTAGTTCTGCTGATTGTTTATCGCCCATAAGATCTTCCTAGTAGGTAGTAGGCTAGTGATAGTCCTCTCCCTACTAAAAGCGGTGCGAAGCAACGCACTGCGCCCTGGCGGGCTTGTGCTCCCTCGCCGTCGTTGCGACGAGCGAGGGGTAAATCCACTTCTTTCCTAGGGCCGCGTAGTTCCACGCAGCGGCCCCTGTACGGGGAGTGAACCTAGTGCGGTCCGTTTCACTCCCCTACTATATATAAGGCGGGAAAAATGGTCGATTTCCCGCCGATGTGATGTATTTCACTAAAAGTTTACCGATCAATGTGTATGAATCGGACATATTGGGGCGACCCACAATAACATAGATGCGCTTTAGCGCAGATATTTATTTGGGGAGTTACAGGTCAGGCGTCGCACCCTTTAGCAACGGGGGGTACTTCCGCGAGGTTGTCCACAGGTTTTTCCACAGCCTGTGGATATTGCTGTGGATAACTTGGGTTATTGATTCAGTTGGGGCTGTCTGTCCCTTCGGCATCCCTGGGCCATCCATCCCCAAACCGATCTCATCTAATAACTGTCCCGCTGTGCTGTGCTGATCTCTTCCCTGGCCCGCTGATCTCTTTGGCGCTGTCGATCTCGCGGGCCTTGCTGATCCGCTGGCCTACGATCCGCCGCGCTATCCCTGGCCCGTCGATTCATCCAGGGCCGACACGCTGGCCCGCTGGCCCGTCTTTGCTGTTGACGATATAGGGGATAAGGCCCTAGACTCTTTCACTAGATGGATCTAATAGGGATCCACGTAACGGGAAGGGACAAGTAATGCGTACCAAAGAGGAGAAAGCCACTTTCATCAAAGATCTACGGGCCGCCGCTGACGCTATGGCTGCTAGTGGCGTAGTGCCGCCTAGTACACTGACAGATTACTATTCACTAAGAAACTGTTTCACGATCCTTTCACAGCGATTAGACGCCACGCATTGCGCTGGCTTTCACGCGTGGCGAGACGCTGGCCGCATAGTGCGGAAAGGGTCTAAGGGAATCGCTATCCTGGTCCCGATAGGCGCTAAGGATGATGAAGGCCCTATGCGCTGGTCCTGGCGCTACGTGTTCGACATATCCGACACTGATCCGATTACGTCAGACAGCCCGACACTCCTAAGGGATCTAGTCAGCGCGTAGCCTTTGCCTATCCTTCTAGGGTAGTAGTACTCTAGGAGGGTAGAGAGGGGCTAACCGGCCACTCTTACCTAATCGGAAGGGATAAGTAATGACTACAGCAACAGAAACACGCACAGACATAACAGCAACAGTGAGAGGGGACGCGCTACGGGACGCGCTGGCCGCGTCTTTGGCCTTTGCTGATAATAGTACGCTGGCAACTGCTGGCGTAATGTTTCAGATCAAAGGCCCTAGCGTGATCCTGGCGGCTACAGATCGCTACCGGCTTATAGAGATCTCAGTGCCTATCGTGGCCGCTGTAGGTGACGCAATGGAGGAGATGGCCCGCATATCTTACGACGATGCTAAGACCCTGCTGGCCACGCTGAAGGCGGCAAAGTTGAGAGGGTACAGCGTGAATCTAACAGTGGAGGGCCACTCTCTCAGCGTGAGCGTATTAGGCGCGTCTCAGATCATCAGCCTAGATCCATCAGTGGCAGGGAGGGCGATTCCTTACGTCCATCTCTTCCCTATGTTTCTAGCAGACGTAGAGGATGGCGTCCCTTCGCCTTATGTGAATCTGAATCCGGCCTACCTCTCAGACTTTGCCAAAGTAGCGGGCAAGGGTAATCCGATTACGCTGAGATTCAGCGGGGACGGCAAAGTAATCTCAGTGGAATCGGTAGCGTCTAAGTGTAATGATCTCTACACGTGGCGCGGCCTACTTATGCCGGTACGTGTCGCGTCTTGATCCTTGCCCGTCCTTCTAGGGTAGTGATACCCTAGAGGGGCGGGGAGGGGCCAAAGGATGGCCTTCTCTACTAGATGGAAGGGATACGTAATGAGCAAAGAGATAACAGTGGCGCGATTCTTTGAGGGGATCACGCTACCCGATGGGAGCGCTCTCTATGGGCCTAATGCTGAGCGTCTAGGCTATGCGGAAGATGGCGCTAGGCTGATCGACAGCCTGGGCCGCTTTGGATATTGGCCACACTTTGGCGGCGGCTGGATCTGTTACACGTGTGGCGCTCTATGTTGCTGTAACGATGGGGAGGAGGGCTAGAGATGGAAAGGAATTATCTAACCTGCGCCGACACTGCTAAATTACTACGTGCGGCCCTAAAAAATGCTTTCCCTGGCGTAAAATTCAGCGTCAGATCCGACACCTACAGCGGCGGCGCGTCGATTCGCGTGAGATGGACAGACGGGCCTTATGAGAAAGACGTGGACGCTATCGCACAGCGTTACGCTGGCGCTACCTTCGACGGGTCTATAGATCTAAAGGAATACCATACGGACCTAGTTCACTTTGAGGGAGAGGAAATGCCGCGCCTAGTGCGCTTTGGATCCGATTTCGTTTTCACAGATCGGGACCTATCGCCAGACTATGAGGCACTCCTATCGGTAGAGGCCCAGAAGATCATCGACAGCAACAGGACCACAGCGGGCCGCGTCTTTGATCCTAAGGGAAATAACACCGACAGCGGTAACGATTACTTAGCGAGTCAATGGGGAGTAATTATGTCCCCCTGGGGCTACGGCCCTAGCGTGATCCGCTTTCTCTCTCACCATATCCCCGCGCCTAGTAAGGTCAGATCGTGAGACTTACAAAGAGGGGCGAGAGAGTCTTTCTGCTGGGGCTGGCTGTAATGCTGGCCCTGGCACTGCTGGGGATCTACAAGGCCGCGATCTCTGTCCATTGGACGGGAGGGGGCTACTGTGTCGGATCTTTTACTCAATGCTACGAGGAGGAGGGCGAGAAGTGAAGAAATATCTCATCACATTAGAGGTGGAAAGCAACACCGATCCGAGAGGGTGGATGTTTGCCGACACTCTAGTAATTGAGGAAGAATATAAGGTCATCAAGATAGAGGAGGGCAAGAAATGAAGGAGTGGCTTCTAGATAGGCAAGAATCAGACGATGGGGCAGGATTCTGTGACTTCTGTTCCGGATGTTCTCTATGTGCGGAGGTGGGAGAGTGAAGAAGTATCATCTAAAAATGGTCTTTCACTATGAGATAGTGACGGACGATATAGAAAGAACGCTAAACGAAATGGAGTTCCCGACCTTTCCCGACTTGATAGAAGATTATCAAGTTGAGTTTCTCGATAACCTCAACCACTACGGGGAGGTGGGAGAGTGAGCGAGTGCTTTATCTGTGGCGATCCTGCCACCTTTATCAAGGAGGAAGGCGTTCACTTTATGTGCCGTCAATGTATCCACGACGGAAAGGATCTAGAGTGAGCGTCATATGCGGAGACTGTCTCTATCCTTTGAGCGTGTGCGGATGTAGAAAGGGATCGAGATGAGTAGTGATTTACTTAGTCAAGTCTTGTCGGATGTCGGGCGTGTCGCCGTTCAGAGTGGATCACTTTATGATATGGGGGATTAGCCCGTTTGATATACTGATCCCAATGAACCCAAGAAAGGGGGCTATATGAAGCGCACCATAAAGATACCGCCACGCTTCTATCAAGACCACAAGGCTAGAGACTGTGGTCAGAGTGGGGTCGTAGTCAAGAGGACTAAGACCTATGTAATAGTGGAACTCGATCAGGAGGCGTGGGACGATCTCTATTCCGATGCCGACTATTACGGGGCAGACAATAGCGACGGGTGGTTTGACGATAGTGGGATGAGAGGGATCATCTCTAGTGCTAGGGCTACCCTTAGAGTGATGAGAGAACATCTAGAGAAGGAGGGAAAGTGATGAGCGTGTGCGCCTGTGTCTGTGGTTGTAACTATGATTTGGAAGGCTACGCACCTAATGAAGAAGTGTGCGGTGCGTGTCTGAGCGTGTGTCGTGAGGAAGTGAAGGAGGGAGAGAAGGTGAAGAACTATAAATGTACAGACTGCCACAAGTTTTACAATATAGATAAAGGGACTTACGATGAGGAGTGGGGTTTTCATTGTATTTACTGTGGAGGATTAGAGGAACTGTTGTGAGGTGTAGCCATATCGACGATTTCGAGGAGGACACCGACTACATCTGCGTTGAGTGGTGGGGTGAGGAAGGGTGCGACTTTCGAGGTGAGGTCGTAGCAAAAGGATGTAGCGGGTCGTGGTATATCACCTGCCCGAAGTGTAAGAAGGAGACGATCAATGAGATGTAGCGTCTGTTATGGGAAAGGTTACTACCTCACCACCAACGGGGAGGAGTGGGAGTGGTCGAGGTGCGATTGCTTCTTAGAGAAGGAGGGAGAAGGCAAGTGAGTTACAAGTGCGGTGCGTGTGGTGGGTCATACTCTCACCGAACGCTAACGCCTCACGCGTATATCTGTGAGGAGGAGGGAGGGGGAACTATCGTCCCTCACTCTACGATCAAGCCGAAGATCAAACTGAAATGGATAATGACTCCTTACGGAGGGACATTCGTGAGGGACTTAGAGGCAGAGATGGAGGAAGAAGATGCGTAAGGTAGTAATCGAAGTGAGGGGAGGGGTGGCTTGGGTAACTGAGCGACCCGATGATGTAGTGGTGGAGGTTATCGACCACGACTTAGACAGAAGGGAAGTCAATGTCTAGTCATATCTTCTATGAGATCAGGGATTTCTCTGGCTCTATATGGGGAGGGGAGAGTGCGAAGGAGTGTTACGACTTCTTCACGCATAGCGAACCGCCTGTGAGTATCTGGGTCAGTGAGTGGGAAGGAGAGGGAGAGAATATGTGGCAGGTCAAAGAGGCTATCAACATCACCCCATTCTTTCGAGGTGTAAGGTCGAGTGCTATGGATGAGGTGAAGAAATGGGTCTTACAGTCGGTGTGATAATTGCTATGGTGCTGTTCTACTTACTACTAGAGATGGAGGAGTTGGTCAATGGGAGATAGAGAGAGAAGGCTTCAGGTGGCAGAGAACATCGCCACCTCGCAACGCAACTACCGGAGGGCGAGGGATCGCGCTCTTGCTAGACTTGGACAGATGTACCCCGATGATTACAAGGAGTTGTACGACGAGGAAAGGAAGAAGGATGAGAAAGAGGGCAAGGTATGGAGTAGTCTTGCTGGTCGCGGTTCTCCTGTCCGTAGTCGGCGTAAGGGAACTCGCAAGCCCACCCGTCCCCGTCGCGGTAGAGGTAGATCGTGAACCTACCAAGACAACGATGGCAGAGAAGAGGGAGAACCGGAGGATCGCCCGTCTTTACGCTCATTCAGGGTGGGGATGGAAGGGGAGGGAGTGGGAGTGTCTCAACGCCCTTTGGTCCAGTGAGAGCAGGTTTGATCACCGCGCCGACAACCCCGAATCAAGTGCGTTTGGTATTGCTCAACGCCTTGGTGAGAGGTCAGAGAATCCTCGCGTCCAAATCCTCAAGGGACTTAGGTATGTGTCCCACCGCTACGAGACGCCTTGTCGGGCGTGGGCGTTCTGGCTCAAGAAGTACCACTACTAGAGGAGGGAGAGGGAATGGATAGGGATATGTACTGTTGTGGAGGGTGTGGCGATCAGTTCTGGGAGGACGAGGGAGAGGTCGTCAAGCGCGACACTCTCATCGAGTTTACCTGCCACAGGTGTAAGCCTGTGCTAGACTAGAGGTGCGCTGGTAACCCCTTCCGTACTAGCCCCTCCGCAAGTAGCCTCTCTGGGTTTCTCGATTACCAGAGGGGCTTACTTGTTTCTATTTATCAGTGGAGTAGAAGCCTGTACCTCTGAAGGTGATGGAGGGAGAGGACCAGATACGCACCATCTCTACCTTACATTCAGGACAGGTAGGTGCGCTGGACTCAGCGTGAATGGATCGCTCAACCTCAAACTCTATGGAGCAAGAAGAACACTTATACGGATACAGCATCTAATCTACTGCTAACGCATAGTCAAGGTGGAGGAAGCCCACGACCTTGATAATCTTTCTATTGCTGGCAAACTCTGTTGTCTCTGGCATCCAGCGTGAAGTCCAGTCGGGTTCAGGGACGCGAGTAAGGTCGAAGGCGTAGATACCTTCTGGCGTGGAGTTGATATACCAAGGATCAAGGCTGAGTTCCTGCGCTTCACAGACAAGACGCACATACTTGGAGCGCTCAATCAGTAGGTCTGGGTAGTGGGTATGACGACACTTGAGTTCTATATACTGCTTATTCTGCTCAGAGATACAGTCAAAGGAATCAAACTGTCCCTCACTCTTGACGAGATCGGGATACCAGCCACCTTTGAGGTGATCGAATAACTCTTGCTCGTTCATACCCAAGGACTCTGCCCTCCGAGGTTGTTCTGTAACTTACGAAGGGCGCTATTCGAGCGCCTCTCAGCGGTTGATATGGAACACTCGAAGTACTGAGCGAGCATCTGAAGCGTGTGGTTTTCGTGGTAGCGAAGCCGAAGGATGTCCTTCTCGTCCTGCTCTAGCATCTCGTATGCCTTCTTGATGTCTACCAAGATAGCAAGGAGTGTGCCACCCTCAGCAGGGGCGGCTGGCTTGCGTGGCTGACCATCATTGATAAGGTTCTGTGCCTGCTCTAGCGCAGTCTCATTGACGACGGAGGCGATCACATAGGGCAGAAGTTGTGCGATGGTGACAGTCTCATAGAAGGCTTCATCCTGTGTGGTGTAGCCAGACTTATGCGCCTTCTCCTTGCGACAGTAGCGCTCTAAGTGGCGCTTGATCTGATACCCGATCCTCTTCTCGTTCGCCTTACGCAACTCTTCATTCGGCTCATCTAACTGCTCAGCAAACTTAGCGCCACGTTGGGCGGCGAAAGCGTATGCTTCTTGGCTGAGATCTTTGCGCTCGACGAAGTTCTTGTACCTACGAAAGACGACAGTCACCACCGAAGGGATGATGTCGTTGAAGGATGGGTGAAGATCAGTCATTGTTACCCTTGACAACCTTTATCGCTTGAAATGCTGGGATGTAGGCATTGTGACCTACATAGGTATCAGAGTTAGAACCTAGTCGGTGCAACTCTTCTGCAATCTTGTCTCGTAACTTTTGCTCTTCTTCTCTAGTCATTGGGTAGTTCGGGCCACTTCTTATCAAGGACCATAATCGCTATGGCACTGTAGTTGAGGAGGTCTATGAAGGAATCTCGTAGTGATTCATTAGATGGTGTAACGCCTGAATCGAGGAGGTTGTTGATGCGAGCAACCTTGTCCCACATCCTAACTCGCAATCCGTTGAGTGCGCCACCTGGAGAGTGAGCGATGTTCTTTGGACCGTAATCGTGATGCTTGCGGATGAGCAGATTTCCGGCAGCGTCAAGGATGTTCCATACGTCAGTAACAAACTCGTCGCCTACCTTTTCACGGGGATTGGTTTGACCGTCAATGTCCCAGCCTTGTAGTCGATCGAGACTACGATCATCCCCGTAGCCGTCAACAATTCTGCCACTTCCAATAACTCCTTCTTGGTTGTCATACATACGCTCCCCCTAATAGGCTCTCAGTTGCTTCTTTTCCGTGAACTAAATAGAACTCGTTGATGTCCATACCAGCCGGTAGTGTAACGATAACCCCGTTACCTAGGTCGGATTGGACACGCTTACTAAACTCTTGTCCTGGATTCGTACCATCCTCTTTGGAGTCGTTGTCCCCGACGATATAGACGGTATCGTAACCCGTGAATAACTTAGGGAAGTGGGGCTTCCAAGCCGTGACTCCTGGGACTCCCACTGCTGGGATCCCGATAACTCCAGAGACCACAACTGCATCCAACTCCCCTTCACATACAACGATACGCGGAGACATAGTGAGTATGTCAGCGACGTTATAGAGGTGCTGCTTCTGTCCAGTCGGTTGCCCATACTTCGGCTTGCCGTCGTCCAAGCGACGGAACTTGACTGAGACACACGCACCCAGCGCCGTAAGATAGGGAATGGATAGCCAACCTTCGTACTCCTCGTGACCGTTGATCGGATCGACGACTGTTCCCAACTCGAATCTTCTGGCAACATCTCTAGAGATCCCACGTCCTGCGAGATATGCCTCTGCCTCTTCGCTTAGACCCTGACTGTAATGTGTGACCGCCTCTAGTAGCGATCTCGATTGCTCGCTCTGCTGCATCTTTGTACTCCACCTGCTCCATCTCCATTATGATATTGACTCCTGTTCCACCCTTACCGCAGGTGTGGCAGAAGTACAGGTTGTCATAGGTGTTCATCACCGCTGACCTTCTACTGTCGTCGTGCATACAGCACTTGACATTGGCGTTGCGACCCTGCTTCACCTCGCCACCATAGAACTCGACGACGAGTGTTATGGGGACTGAGTTCGCATCGGCGGAACGGCCTCGCCTTTTCGTGCGAACCACCCTACTCCAGTCTTGTGCTGACACTCGCACCCCTTACAGTTGTTGTGAAAGTCTTGGGCATCCTTGGTCTTGTGCTGACTATTGAAGTATGCACCCGTCTTACAGGAATCACAGATCATCTTCGTCGTCCCACTTGCCTACATAAAAATTGAAATCAAATCCCAGGACACGGATGGTCAGCCCGTATGGGTGGCTATCCCACTCATAGACGGAGACCCAAAAAATCTGCTTCCAGAGTGGCTCGTATTCACATACCCCAACTCTAGAAAACTCAAGATGAAACTTCTTCATTGTCTTCTTCCTCCTTAGTTTCTTCTACCACCGGCTCTTCGACCGGCTGGTTGTAGATGTCTGTGCTTGTAATCTCACCGTTAGGAACTGGCATTGCGTAACCAACTTTCTAGGTCTTGAACCACCCAGGCTTTGTTGACTGGATGGTTGCGTCTCTTGACTATGACGAAGGCTGGTGGACTCTGCTCTAAGCCACGAGCCTTCGCATAGTTTTCTGCTTCTACCTGCGCTTCGCTCCAGAAGGCAGGGAGATCTATCTTCTTACGGTTCTTCAGTTCAAGAATGTAGGTCTGACCTGCGACGATGGCAACCAAGTCACCCTCATCTTTGGCCCCAGCCTTGGCTAGTCGCTCAACGAAGTGACCGACAGAGCGCAAGAACTTCGCCACATCTACCTCAAACTTGGATCCCTTGACCTTATTGTACTTGGGACTGGACACCGAGGACCTCCTTGACACGCTTGACGTCATCGACATACTGCTCGCTCATATATGTAGCGAAGGCATCTCGATCCTCCTTGTACCTACTATCAGCATTGGCTTCCTCATAGATGGCATCCTTTTCAGCCTTGCCATTGAGGTAATGCAGGTGTTCCCAGTGAACGGACGGGAAGTAGTAGAGCGCACCCAGTCCCTTACCTAGCGCCTGCCAGAAGTTATCTGCGTAGAGATGCTTCTGTGTTGGTGGCGCCATAAAGCCCAGCGCCCTGACGATGTTGCTAGTAATCATTATCGAGGTGGGTAACTTCTCTTCTTGGAGATGGTCGTTGCCGTAGGCAATCCCGTATCCATTCTTTGCCAGCGTCACGCTCATAGCCAAGTCCCAGCCCTCAGTCGTGACGATGTTGTCGTCACCTAAGAATGTTAGGAACAAGTACTTGTCGACATACTTCATAGCAATCTCATTGAGGGTAGCGATCATCAACTTGCGCTCGCCCACCTCATACATCACACCATCAAGGCGCGGATAGTTCTGCTCATCGTCGATGTCCAGACCTACTACGAAGTCAGAGACCACGCTATAGGTCTTGAGGTGGTCGATGCAACGGGCCAGATTCTCTGGCCTACCCCGTGACGGGATGATGACAAGATTAGAAATCATCAGGATCCTTCGTGTAGTTACTTTGAGCGTAGGCAAAGGCGGCATCACGCCTGATAGACCTACCCTGTGCATCGGCATCGTGAATCTGGCAGGTAGCAAAGTTCACGAAGAGCGTACCCATATCGCTTCCGTCTGCGCTGTGCTGACCAAACCTATTCTTCACAGCCGCTACCCTGAGTAACCCCTGCACTGGGTCGTAGCCCAGAGTCAGGATGGTCGAAGGCAACTGACTGATCTTGCCGTGAATAGACCGGCGTGGTGGCGGCAGTGTCGGTGACCCGTACTCACTCGCCTCTGAGACGTGGTGCAGGACCAGCACACAGGCTTCTGTCTTGCGAGCCATATCGTGCAGTTCTGCCATAATCGCACGAAGTGCGGCCCACTCATTCTCTGAGTCGGTGACGACGTTCATCAGGTTATCTATCACGATCAACTCTGGCATCACGCCATAGAGTTCGACGTATGCCTTGATCTCCAACTCCATATCATCCAGCGTCGGTGATGAGTCAAAGACCCATTCAATGTTGGTGACTCTGGCTAACTCTTCGTCGTAGTAGTGGGGATTCTTTTGCAGTGATTGCTCTACTACATTCTGAGCGTGTTGGCTCATCGCTGCTGCGACTCGCATCGTGATAGTTGAAGCGTCAGTATCGGCTGAGAAGAAGAGCGTCCTCACTCCTGCTTTGATGGCATAGATGAGAGCCAGCATTGACTTGCCAGCGTTCGGCGCAGCAGCAACCATACATACCTGACCGCGACGGAACTTGATCTCCTTAGCAGTCAAGGTCTTCCACACTTCAGGCAGTGGTGTTGCCTTGGTAGTAGTACTACTCCAGGCTCTTGCGAGGTTGAGCATTACCTAGCCACTCCTCAATGCTTGGTACTTCCAGAATGATATTCTTTTTACGGCGAATGAGACGCCTATCATTTGCCGACAGGCCACCCCATATCCCGTGTACTTCGTGCTTTATACCCCATTCCGCACATTCAGTGCGATGAGGACACTTGTGGCAGATACTCTGAGCGCCAATGATGTTGGCACCCTTCTCTGGAAACCAAGCGTCCCCATCCACCTGAGCGCACAGAGGGTTCTCGAACTCCCTCGGTGAGCGCATAGGTCTAGATCCAAATAGTCTTGGCTCGGAACTCCTGTGCGATCTTAGGACCTTGCCATCTTGGACCAGCGGCTGGGTCATACCAACCCTTGTAAGGCTTACCAGTCTTCTCAGAGATGCCCTCTTTCAAGACCATCTTTCCATTAGCGCAGTCTGGTGCTTGTGCGATGCCGTAGACCCACGTGTTGCCGTACTTGTCTGGGACTCTTTCGCCTTCACCGGCTGGCGCTGGTGCGGCTGACGGTCCAGAATTGTAAACGGGTGCAGTCCTAACAGTGCTTCCCAAAGATTGACTCACACTTTGGATCAGTGTCGCCGTATCTTGGATAGTAGTAAGCAGGCTCTCCAGTTCTCCTGCGTTATCTGCGTAGACGTTGATGAGTGTTCCATCATTCAACTTGAAGTTGACCTGAAGTTTTGTTGAATCAGGTGCAGCCATTTTAGTTATCTCCTATATGTTTCACTTGGAGTCGCACGGACTCCTTACCTTCTTTCGTGGGAAGGTAGCCTAGTAGTCGTTCTACCTCGGCTTTGTCCACAGTCTTTGCTCCAGGAAGCGTCGTCCACGTGACGCGTACGCCCGTCTCAGTCACTCCTGTAAAGCCAGTCAAGGCTTCCTTCAGCGAATCCTTCTTCGCTTCCAGTTCCTTGATTCTCTGATCTAGTTGCAGGTATTCAAGCGCGTTGCTCTGTGCAGTGGGGTCAGCGATTTCTATATCACTCTGCACGATAAGTTCTTTTTTTAGACCAACGCATCCAACCTCACCCGACGCGTCAAAGTACTTGCAATAGAACTTGCAGTAACTTTCATCTCGCTCAGGTGCTGGCGCTTCTTCCGAAGCCTTGATTGCCTCTAGCCAGTTCAGTGCTTCGAGTGCAATGTTCTCATCGTAGGGTTCCGAGTGGACCTTGATGTCACGCTCGTCACCATCACGGGGTATGGCTACCAGATTGACTCGTTGGGGCTTCCCCTTCCCCGACTTATCAAGCAGATAGCCATACACCTGAACTTGCCAGCGCTGTTGCTTGCTTGGAAAATACGCAAGATTTTTAGCCTTGGTAGTTTTCCAATCCACCACATCGCCTGTCTCTGGAATGAAGAGATCGATATGAGCCTTCATTCCATTGAACTCTACTGTTTCTTCGATTATGAAGTTGTCGTGTTTGGCAATGGCTTTCTCGATTGCAGAGTGTATGGCTGTTCCCATAATCGCTGCAAGTTTGAGTTCGCCACCGTTGGTCGCAGGCTGGCTATTGAGTTTGTACCAGACCTTACGACGGCACCCACCAAGTTCTGATGGGCCAATCTGAGTTTGCTTACTGCGCCCACGATTGTTCTCCTTATCGTAGAGCGCCTCCATTAGAACATCTTTTATATCCACCGCTTTTCCTCCCGATTCCAATTCCCATCCCAAAGGGTAATGGTCACGTTGAAGAAAATCAAACTTAGTTGCAAGACTCGAACCATCTCTAGTGGCTCGTGCCAATACTCTTCGTGATAGTAGTCAAAGCCAATACCAAAATTAGTCAGGCTGTAACGGTTGACGTGAATCGTCAATCTTCCAAAATCCTTGTACATCTACTCGCCCTTCCTTTGTACTGCCAACTGTATGGGTGGACAGGTATTGACGTCAAGCACCGACGCGATCTCAACGGCGCGTCGTGCGTAGTGTTCTGCTCGTGAGAGTTGCGTGATGGGTTTCTTCAAAGAATATAGATATCCGAGGGCAAACTGTCCACCCGTCCCGATACCGTAGACACCGAACTCAGACTGGAAGAATGATAGGTCGCAGGCGATATGGAAGATCTCGCCGTCAAAGGCGAGCAGGTAGTCGAAGCCTGAGTCCTTGTCCTTCTCTGCCCCTGAGTAGTCGTAGCCCTGCTCACGGAAAGCCGTGATGATAGATGGGATCACTGACCTACCCATAAACCTAACAGGGTCGCCGCCCCGATAGGCAGGCGGCTTCCAGTTGTAGGTGAGTATGTCACCTGGTCTGGTGTCTCCTGTGATTCCTAATAGGTACTTGCCGACTGAGACAATCTTCGGCGTAGTAATGCTGATAGTGCGTAGGTTGTCTTCTGTGATCTGGCTATCAGCAGCCAGCACAGCGTAGTCTGGTGTCTGGACGGCGCAGAGGGTAGTCATAGTGCTAATCATACACGCCTCCGGCGTGTCGTTGCGGAGCAACACGGTAACAGTGAGTAAACTACGAGCGTGAGCGAGTCAAAACATAGACGGGCGCGTAAGCGCCGAAGCGCCCGTCCTGGACTGCGAGGCGCTGGTGCGCCAGCCGAGCAGTCTGTGTGGCTCCGTCTACTCCGCCTGCTGAAAAACGAGCAGAGCATACCAAAGCCTTTCGGCTCAGACCTGCGCGATCTTGGCCCTATCCACATCTGTCCGTGTGGCTGTGAGGTCTTCAATGTGATGGTCTGCTTCGAGGACTACGAGATTGTCTGGTGGTTCTTGGACGCTACCTGCGTCTCCTGCGGTAACCTGGTACGAGTTCCTTGCCCAGTGGATAATCCCGCCCAAAACGGGGGGTTAGCGGATATCTAAGGGCATAAAAAAAGAGGCCCCCACCCCGTTAGGGATGAGGGCCATTGCCTCGCAGTTATCTTGAGTTACTTCTTCTTCTTACCAAACTCCACCGCAGACGGATCGAGCCACTTGAGAACAGGTCCAAGAAAACCCGCTAATGCGGCAGTACCTAACACTTTCGGATCAGTCTCCCCTGCTATGTAGAGCGCTACTGCAGCCGATGCCGCAGCACGAAACCACGTCAAAGACATCTGCTTGAATTGCTCGTTGATTTTCATTAGTCCTCCTTCGGACTGGTTGGGTCTTTCTTCTTGCGTTTTACCCTAATGAACTTGCTCTTGACCTTGTTCCACTTCTTAGGACCTCCGGTCCAAGGGAACCAGTCTGAGGTGTCATTCTCAAACTCTGGGTAGATGGAGACGTGTAGGTGCTTGTTGTGTGGATTCGCACCGCCATAGGTATTCTCACCCCTACTACGGGACCAGATGCGGTTCCTGAAGATGAGGTACTTGACCCTCTTGTCCTTCTGTAGTTCAGAGTAGATGACCCTGCAGTCGATCCCACCGAGTGGGTCGTGGGTCAGGTCTACTGCGTGTCCTGAGTTATGATCCGAGTTCGGGTTCTGATGGACGTGAGCAGCAGAAGGAAGCAGTCCATCGCTCGCCTTCTTCCTTTTCGGAGCAAGAGCAGTCGCCTGTCGCAACAGAGCGACGGCAGCATTGCTGGGTCTCTTCGCTAATGGGATCATTCATTTCCTCAGTGCTTCCTTGACGAGATCGGTTAGTAGGTCCACCTTCTCTTCGAGGTGGTTCACTTTGTCTTTGATACTTGACCCCCCATTCGGCTTGAGTTCGTTGAGATAGTGCTTGACTAACCAGCGAACAAGGGCTGCGAAGCCCGATACAAGGGTGAATACGGCAACGGCAAGGCCTGCCCATTCAGTAGGGGTCATTGATGGCTCCTAGATTGTTCTGACAGTGACGACGAGTTTTCCTCCGAAACCGGAGAATCGCTTGTCGGATGGGGTCTGATTGATAAAGTCCAACTCCTCTATGATGCACAGGAACTCTTCGCCAGAGCGGAAGTCTTGGACTCTGATGGTGTCGCCATTGTTCTCAACCGACTCTAGTTGAATCAAGCGGTCATAGGCGCTACCTTCGTAGCCGATCTCCACGCCGAGGCTGTCGCTCTCGTGGTCATAGCAGAAGACTGGAAGTTGAATCAGGCGCTGTCTAGGAACAGCAGGCAGGGACTTGAGTTGGTAGCCCGTAAAGAGTGGACCCTTGGTTGAATCGTTTGGGTCTCTCGTAAAGATGAACTTGAAGCCGAGGTACTCTTGTGGATCCTGCGGATAGGCAATAGATACTTCTGGCACCGGAGTTCCCTTATCAAAGGAGCCAATGTTGAAGGTCTGCTCATCTGCTGTGTAGGACTCGATGTCAATCGAGCCGTTGGTTGAATCAAAGCGAGCCTGCAGGAACTTGAAGATCTTAGATTCTAGGGTGTTATAGCGAACATAACCAGTCCGTAGATAACCTGTCTCTATCTTATTAGTTGCTGATTCAATGTAGACTGATCCATCACTAGCACCAACCGCGTTGGTGGTAAATGCTAGGCGATCGGTGCCATTGATAAAGGCACACGCTGTTGTCTCACGCGTTGTGTTGCCGGTTGGTTTGTATAAATCATAAGCATACGGAAAGACCAGTGGAGATAACTGCGTTCCAAGATCAATGCGGATAACACCTGGCTCATCCTCAACCGAAGTTGCAGCCCAAGCGAACTTGTCACGGAAAGCAAAGTCATAGACAGGTTGGGTGTTTTCCCAGATGAGCGGGCCATACGCAATAGACCCATCATCAGAGACTGCGGCAACCCTGATTCCTTTAGTGGTTCCTATCAACATATAGCCTAGGTAATAGGCAATCTTGTAGATGCGCTCACCTGATGGCATCTCAGCCGCAGTGATGGCGCTGGCCAAGGTAGGCATAGAACCAGTCGATGTGCTAAGTGTAAACTTCTGGATATTGGACTGCGTTCCAGAAAACCCCGTAACGTAGATGGCGACACCTGACGATGCGATGCTGGTATAGGTGAAGTCATCTACTGGGTGGGTATAGGCTAGTGTTCCTCCGCCAGCGCCTGTCAAGGCGGTTGCATTTGTAGGAATCTCGTAGACCTTGTTATTGATGCAGGCTACGATACGTTCCTTGGTGAACTCCATCACCACGTTGGTAGCAACCAAGCCTGTTGTTTGGAACATTTGGGTATTTGCTATCCCAGAATGGTCAGCAATCAACTTCTTGTACATCGTCAACTTGGTAGAGCCACCGGAGGTGACGTTGGTAATCCAATAGCAGTAGACACCATCGTCACACATCGCGTATACCTTGTCATCAGTACCAGCGTTATAGTCGACAAAGTGCTGGACGTTGCTCGTGATAGTACCTGTTGACGGTGTAGAGGTTACGTTGGTAGCGGTCTTGGCATATGTAAAGGTGGTCGTGGTAGGAACCGTAGAGATGGTGTAGGTACCATTGAAAGTAGCATCGACACCCGTTACTTCAATCTCCATACCAACAGCCAGACCGTGAGCAGCGCTTGTTGTCAGCGTAGCCACGTTACTTGTTAGAGCCTTGTTGGTGACAGTTGCGGTGATGGTAGGGAAGATCTTGTCAATATCAAACCCATCAAGCATCAAGCAACCAAGGAAGGTATTGTAAGTAGTAGCGCCAGTGTTCTTGAGTTGTTCCCACTCGATTGACCGCAGGAACTGCTGTGGTCTTAGGTTGGTGTTGAGGTCAGCAGTGGTATGGTGCGTAGCGTCTACATCGTTGAGAAGGGTTACCTGACCCTTTTCCCATACGTTGCATCCTTTAGATTCGGTGTACTGGAACCGCAAAGACTCGTCTTGGGCAGGCTCGAAATACTTGATGCCTTGACCAAAGTGAAACGATGACTGGCTACGGAACCACCATCCTGTTAGGGATTGCTCTCCAGCCTCACGGGTCTGATCGTACTGTTGCTTACGGTACTGCGCCGTGACACGGCGATATGGACTGTCATCACTAGCGCCAAGGAAGAACGGCAAACCAGCGATTGCCACGTCATACTGAACCGTTGAGAGTTGGTATGTGTTGGCAGATGCTGGGTTTGAGAGGGCATACGGAATACCCTCTGTGATGTCAAAAGATGCCACTATAAGGCCCTTCGGGTACTAGGAGAGTAGTGCTTTGATATCGTCTGGAGTCAGACCAAGTGCTGCGAGTTTGGCTTCGGCAGCAGCCTTTGCCGCTCGCTTTGCCTCTTCTTGTTCAGCCTTCCATACATCGTATTGGGCAAAGCCCGCATCAAAATCAGCGCGTGATACTGGCGCACATTCCAACCACTGAATCTTGTCGTAGTCGTTGTCGTGCATAATCCACCCACCCTCTGGGCGGAGCATCTGGAGTACCTCTGTTGCTGTTGCCATTATCCTGCTACCTCCATAAGAATTATTGTGCTTCGCTCGCCAAGATACTGCGCTCCAACAGTAGTGCCTGTTGCGCCAGCAGGCGCCATTCTTGTTTTGTATATAGTCGCTGATGTTGTTGCTGGGGTGTCTAACTTTGATAATGATAGGCACTGACCTAGTTGAACATTTCCACCAAAGTTGGTAAGACCATATGCTGTTCCAGATATACCAGTTCCAGCCCTGTCAATAATCAAGTTGACTGCACCCGCTGCTGCTCCAGGCGATAGGTAGATACCATTCTGGTTTACTAGAACTAGCACCTTGCTTGAGGCGGAAGATGGAGTAATAGTCGCAGTAAGGTTTGTATCAAAGAAGGTTCCGAACGAGGAACCACTGGCAGATGACGTGGTTGTTCCTTCTACCACCTGCAGGATCTTGCCAAAGTCTGTACCCCAGGTAAGTCCAGTAGCAGTTGTTGAGTCCACTTTGAGAACCTGCCCGTTGGTACCTACTGCTAGACGCGCTGGCGTATCAGCAGCCGTTGCTACAATAAGGTCACCCTTAGCATCTACGATGCTCTTGGCAATAGCAGCATCGGCTGTGGCTACGCCGTTACGGAAGAAGTCTAGGTCGGATGAGGTTAGCGAGTGGCGAATCGTAGCGCCAGCGGAGTGAGCGATACCAGATACACCAGGTGTTCCTGTGCCAGCCTGACCACGAGAGATAGTCAAGGTATTACCGCTAACATTGGTAACGAAAACAACCTCTTCGTCAGCAGTATCGGGATCAATAACCACAGTAAAGATATCAACATTACCGGCTGCTAATGTTTCTCCACCGAGGAGCGGAGTAGCAGTGCCTGCCGGAACAGTCATCGTTGTCTCGGTTGCATTGATCCCATTAGCAAGCGTTGTCTGGACGCTGATAGATGAGTACTTGCGGGTCATTTGCCTTCCTTACTTCGTGTAGTGGAGCCTGATTGGGAACTTATCGGACAACTTGAGTGCTTCGTCATTGAGCCTTTGCTGGAACAGGGCGAAGACGTAGCGGGATGCGCCAGCACCAGCGGTGCTTGGTATCTTGGAATCTGCAAAGTCTGCCTCTGCACTGGTGAGATTGATGCGACCAGCATCAAGGTATGAGAGCAACTTGTAGGCAGCGCCTAGAGTCACCACATCGTAAGAAGACTCTGGCAGTCCTGTTACATCGGCAAAATCATCCGTGCTGTTATCGAGGGTATTTGCCTCGGTTGCGTAGTAGACCTGCACGGTACGTCCTGGCTGGATGTTGTCATAGATATTGACAGTGTTGGTTGAGTTGAATGTAGCGATGTTAGCCATACCATCTGCTCGCCACTTGTTGATAGGCAACCACTCTTGGCTAGAACCTGTCGTCTGCCACGACATATAGAGGATGTTCTCTACATCGTCAGGCAACGCATAGGTAGTCTGGCTGGCATTGAAGGTAAAGGTGTAGTAGGAAGTAGCCCACAACTTTGGGTAGAGACCGTTGATGGTGTCGTTGATAGCCTTCTTGATATTGATACGTGGGAAGGAAGGAGCCAAGGTGACCTGAGCAAATGGAGCGTGAGGGGACTCGGTAGTTCCTTGGAATCCTCTGCCGATTGGATATAGAACTCCATCTTTTATTCCGCCCATCACGTTGAGCGTGTTGTTAGTCTTGTTGAAAGAGTCAATCCAAATAAGTTCGTCGTCAATCTCTATAAGACCTTTAGCAAGGTTGTCGGCTGACCCAACCTGAAGTGTCAGGTCGTCAGTGTCGATTCCGTCGGTAAGATAGGTGATGCGGTCCTGACGCAAGGAGTAACCTTGCAGGTTACCTTTTACCTCGTCGATCATTTCGCTTAGTGTGGGCATTGAGTTTCTCCTTGTAAAACGCCAGGTTGCTCACCAGTCGTTCTTCGTCTGGACTTATTTCTACCGCTTTCTTGCCGTGCTTATAGGCTTCTTTCCAGTTGCCTAACTGCCACGCTGAGACCGCAACAAGATCATCTGCCATATGGCCCCAGGCCCATTCTTCTGATAGGAACCCAGTGACCTTCTCTGTCTTCGTCAGTGCCAACTTTGCGGTGTAGTTGCACTCTTTCCACTGCTTCTGTGTGTAGTAGTGGTTAGCCAAAGCCAAGACCGCCTCGCGGGTCTGGCAGGCTTCAGTTGCCTGCAGTAGCCATTCCTCTGCCCTGTCAGGCTCGCACTTAGCGAGCATCCGTAGCGCAAAAGATTTCTCTGCCGGAAAGTTAGACTTAGTGATGTACTCCTTGATGACCTTAGCGCAGTCATCGTAGGCTTTACGGAAAAACAACTCTCTGCCTAGGTAGTAGAGGTTCCTTGCATCCGGCTCTTCATCAACCGCCCTGCGTAGCAGGTCTAGGTATTGACCTCTGGACTTCTTGACATCGGGCCTGTGATGAACTTCAAAGTTGTAGAGTTTGCGAACGTCCCCACCTTCGTAGGTCATAGGGACTTCGTGTATCGGATACTTCCACCTGACGCCTTGGCGCCTGTGGATACGGAATCCATCAAACTCTATGGCAGGCTCTCCTGCCGCTGTCCAGTCCGTGATGAATCTGTACTGCGGTCTGTCGGTGCCTTCTTCAAAGGCCCGCTCTAACTCCTGCCTCCACCCTGGCTGGAGAACTTCATCCATATCCAAAGCGATGCAGTAGTCTGCGTCAGCAGGGACTAACGCTAAGGAAGCGTTCCGTGCATCATCAAACCTAAAAGGCAGAACGCTGATGCGATACGTACTGATACCGAGTTCCTCGGCGAGTTCAACTGTTCTATCTGTCGATCCAGTATCTGCAATGACGTGATAGTCTGCTTCGGTACTGCACTCGTACCAGCGCTTGACGAACTGTTCTTCATTCTTGGCTATTGTGTAGACAGCAACTTTCATACCCTGATTCTACAGTGCTTCGATCTCATCTTCTGTTAGACCGAGTGCTGCGAGTTTAGCCTTAGCCGATTCTGCAGCGGCTGCTTTAGCGGCCTCCTCTGCCTCTCGCAGAGCCTGCGCCTCAGCAGCGGCTGCTGCATCTTGGTCGCGCTGTGCAATCTCGGCAGGGGTCAAAGGCAGAATCGTCTGCTTACCAGTGGCGCAATCCACCACAATCTTTGTCAGTTGCTCACTCATAAACTACTGCCTCCCAATCTTGAGTCTCTTCATTCCAGAAATACATCAGCCCGTCCTCTGGACGTGGCTTCGGTGGTTGCCAGTCGTGGTTCTCATCGAGCGTCCACGAGGCAAAAGGCTGAGGTGCTACGAAGACATCGGCTTCTTCATCATAGGTATAACCGATCCCTGCATACTGCTTGCGGATGCGGTTGTTGTAGGAGGTCTGAATCCAGCGACCGCCTAATCCGAGGTCGTTAGCGAGATAGTCTTGGATTCTATGTTCCTGCTCATCAGGTACAACAAGAACTTGTGTGACGATGTTGTTCTCGTCAATCTGTGCTGCGTGTGCCATTTCTATCCTTTACTTTGCGTATCTTACGATTACAACACCAGAACCACCGGCTGAAGCGTTTGAACCAGCACCGTTCTGACCTGCACCACCACCGCCACCTCCGGTGTTAGCAAGGCCAGGGGTAGCGTTGTTAGCAGTAGCAGAAAGGCGTTGCCCTCCTGTGCCTCCACCTCCGTTGCCCCCAGTACCTGCAGTCCTTGCCCCTACTACATCGTAAACACCACCACCACCGCCTCCGGCAAACCAAAATGTTCCCGATATGTTTTGACCGAGTGATGTTGCGCTGCCCCAAGAACTGTAAGAAGATGTACCTGCACCGCCGTCACCTGCTTTTACATTGGAGTTGGAATTTTGTCCTGCTGCAGTTTTTCCACCGCCACCGCCACCAACGCCAACGTTGGACTGCGTTGATCCAGTACCGCCGTTATTACCTTGACCAGATGTGGCTGTTCCTCCACCTGTATTTGGCGACCAGTTTCCTCCACCGCCAGAGCCTTGTGAACCAGCAGCCCCGTTATCATCAGCACCGCGTCCACCACCCTTGACGAGAGTAAGCGCTCCAAACTGGCTATCTCCACCGTTTGCATTTATAGCACCGCCACCACCAACGGTGACTGTGTAATTTTGCGCAGTCACTGATTGGTTGAGGAAATCCAAAAGACCACCAGCACCACCGCCTCCGGTTCCAAGTCCAGAGAGACCAGAACCGCCTCCGCCGCCAACAACAAGCACATCACAAGACAATGACTGGCTTGGTGTAAATGTCCCAGATGATGTAAATGCGTGATACCAATATGTCGCATCGTCATAGATCACACCGCCAGTAGCCTTGGCTCCGGCAGGGACACGGGTGATGCCATAGAGCGTGGCTGTGGAGTGTTGGGCGAGGTTGCCAGTACTAAGTTTTAGGGTAATGGAAGTAATTGCATTAGTACTAGCAAACAGAAAAGCAACTAATCTTGCAAATGCTTGTGTGCCGTTGTTCTCGCCGACCGTATCGCCCGATACTGATTTGTTGTTTGAACTTCTGTAGTTAGGGAAATACAATTCTGCGTTGCCGAAGGTGCTTGCTGTGCTGTTGATCTGTTGTCGCTTATTGCAGATGAGCCGTTTCCTTGCAGGAACCGCCAGTTGTAAATAGCAGACGACGAACCATTGATTTCTACTGCAAACTCAAAATTGTTCGTAGTTGCTTCTCTACCAGAGAATACAATCTTCAAATCGTCATAGGTAGCAGGGATGTTAGTAAAGTCAATAGATGCAGCACCACCAGAGCCGACAGTAACGGTCTGGATCTTCTCCATTGTTCCGTAGGTCATACTGCATACCTCACAATTACGATACCTGATCCGCCTGATCGACCAGAAACAGCAGCGGCTCCGTTACCACCACCACCGCCACCTGTATTTGCCACACCATCTGCTGGATTGTCACCGCCAGCGATATTGGCCCCGCCACGACCGCCACCACCAACACCACCAGATGACCAAGTGGAAGAACCTAACCACGAACCACCACCACCGCCGCCTGCATAGTAGTAATTACCACCAGAGAGGACTCCTGTAGAAGTTGCAGCACCAAAAGCATTGAGTGCTGCCAGGGTATTTCCACCTAGACCTGCTCCACCATTACCGCCTTGAAGTGCTGCAGTTCCATTCCCACCTACTGCCCCTGCTCCTCCACCGCCACCAGATGGGTAATGATTGCTTCCGGCTCCGACAGTGTTAGAGCCACCGGCGTTTCCGTATCCAGTTCCACCACCGTTATTTGTTTGAGTTGATGTTCCTGGCGTATTGAAACTAGATGCCCAAGTAGAGCCACCACCAGAGCCACCACTGCCACCAACAGTGGCTTCATCGCCACCTCGACCACCACCAAAAGCCGTGATGTTGTCAATAGTTGTGCTTACTCCAGAAGCGTCAGGACCACCACCAGCACCAACAGTTACAACGAAGTTAGTGTTGCCAGCAAAAGACTTTGATGTTGCATAAAGCAATCCACCAGCACCGCCACCGCCACCAACATTGGTTCCATTACCAGAACCACCGCCGCCACCGATTGCAAGCACATCACAGGAAAGGTTTGTAACAGGCTCAAACCTACCAGACGAAGTAAAGACGTGGTACCAGTATGTGCCATCAGTAACAACGCGGTCCCCACCAAATGCCTTCGGTGATCCTGAGCCGATGCCGTAGAGCGTGAAGGTGGAGCCAGACTCAAATACCTGTGGAGATGCGTTTGTTTCTAAACGAATACAGTTGATTGCAGATGTGCTACGCCATAAACCCACTCTTGCATTGGCAGACTGTGACGCTGATACATCTGTGCTGTACCTAATCAAAACTGTTTTATTAGTTGTGGTATTAGCATAGTTCATAAAGTGCATTTGCCATATAGAGCGACCAGCGGCATTGATATATCCAGATGCAATAAAGTTAGCGTTAGATGACCTTGTGCTTTCCGTAACGCTTCCGGTTCCCGCCATTTGAGTCATTGAATAATTTGCTGCTGTGTCAATAGTATTGTTGCCAACAAGTAATCTAAATGGAGCAGATTGATTTGTTGTAAAATTACCTACAAGAACAAAGTCAGTAAATGTTTGCGGTATTCCAGTAAAATCAACTGTCGCGCTATTAGAGCCTAGCGTGATGGTTTGAATAGGTACATATGTCGACATTAGGCTTGTACTCCGTAAAGAGCGAAGGATGAGTTAGTAGCAAGGTTATCTGAATTTGGAGTAATTGTTATTGATGTAATGGCATTAGCGCTTCGCCATAAACCGCTTGATAAAAATATTACTCCTGAACCGTTGCTGTCTTGTCCACCTAAAGCGCGAACGGTCTTGAACTTGTTGGTGTTACGGTAGTCCAGAATGTCAATAACGTGAGAAGCAAAAGTGTTAGCCTGTGACGAAGTTACGCTTGATCCGTAAAGATTGATCCTCGCTTGGTTGATGTCTGCTCCAGCAAGGAGTGGATTTGATCCTTGCCCATAGAGATAATGATTTGCATACAAACTTGATGTGTCTCCATTGAAGTTTATCCAGTTATACGAACCAGTGTTTGTGCTTTTGCTAATCCATCGAATCTGAAGATGTGTGTAGGTCTGCGGTATATTGCTAAAGGTAACGGTTGCCTGTGCTGACGACAGCGTAAACACCCCAAGCGGGAACATTGACCCAAAATCAAGATTGACAGGCGTTGTTGGGTTGCCAGCGAGGAAGTCGTTGTAGCGCTGATAGGTACCAAATCCGCCTGCGTTGGAAAACCTAAAGATTGACACTAGGAAATCTCCACTCCTGAGATGTGGAAGTTGACGGTGGTCGCTGACGCACCACCTGTGATGGTCTGTGTCGCTGACAGCACCTGCTTGATCTGGATAACGGTGGAGTCATTGGCTGCGACGGTCACGCTCTCGGCGATGCGGGTTCCGTTGAGCGACATCGTGAACGTACCAGCAGACCCTGCGGTGTTGGTCACAACAATATCAGTCACCACCGTCGTCGTCGCAGACGGTACGGTATAAAGCGTAGTCGTCGTTGTCGTAGATGCGGCCCCTCGAAAGAGTGCTTTGCTAGTTGTTGCCATTATTTACCTCCGAGGAGTAGTTGTGCTTCTTCTTCGGTTATACCTAAACGACCTAGAAGTTCTTGTCTTTGGACAGACTTTTCTGCTATTTCCTTTTTTTGAATCTCAATTCTTTCTAAGTCAAGTAGGTAATCTTGATACTCTTGGTCAGTCATCTCTCGATCAATGACTTCATCGTTATCCGTATTATGGATTCTAATTATAGGCTTGGTCATTACTTTACTCCGTAACTAAGAACGGTTCCACCAGTCCAGTTTCCATTTCCATTTGTATCAAACACTAATGAGGTTATGGCACTAGTGTTACGCCAAGCCCCAAATGAAAACAACATTCTTCTTTGTGCAACATTGCTTTGGAAACCTTCATACATTCCAGAGTAAACCTTATAGGCAGTCTCATTGGGATTAGCAATCCACATATATCCAGCGTTGTTTGTGTTATTAGCATCAAAACCCGACGCACCACTTTGGCTCAAGAACCATCCAGAGGTTGCATTATTTCCGCTAGACCCATCATATCCGGTATAAGCCCAAGTAAAATCATTACCAGAATGGGCGTTTGGTCTAATTCGAATTTCGTAATCAGCAGCACAGTTGGTCCCAGATATAACTAAATACAAACTTACATAACCAGTAAGGGTGTAATTTATTGTTGTTGATGCTCCAGACAAAGTTGTGGTACTGAGCAGGGTCATACCGCTGCCAGCGGCCCATTTCAATCCCGTTGCAGTACTGGAGTCAGCAGTAAGGACTTGATTATTAGACCCAACCGCTAGGCGAGTTGGCGTGTAGGCTGCAGAAGCAGCGTAGATATCGCCCTTAGTGGTAAGGAGTGTGTCAATGTTGGCAACGTCGCGTGATCGTGTCATCTATATCTCCTAGTAGATATCCATAGTGTCGCGGATATATACCTCATCAAGCAAGGCGTTCATCTGCGCTGTTGTGTATGTATTGGCTACATCAAAGCCATTAGGTGACCACACGGTTGCTATATCATTGACGGTCAAAGCCGTTAGCCCAGTAATGCTAGTTCCTGTAGTTGCGGTGTAGTCCACACCGCGAACCTGTAATACACCGTTGATATAGAACTGCTCTTGATTGAGAGTGTAGGCAAGCGTGACGTTGTTATCGTCAAGACCTGATAGCGATGTTTCTCCACCAGCAGCGGTCTTGCGCCAGTAGAAAACTGTTGCCTGACCAGCAGCACCTGTTGGTCCAGTTGCTCCCGTAGGACCAGTTGCACCCGTAGGTCCAGTAGGACCCGTAGGTCCAGGAACCGTTGAATCAGCACCTGTCGGTCCGGTTGGTCCTGTTGGACCTACTGCTCCCGTCGGACCTGTCGGTCCTGGAACAGTAGAGTCGGCTCCTGTAGGCCCAGTCGGACCAGTAGGGCCTGTCGCTCCCGTTGGTCCTGTAGGACCAGTGGGTCCTGTGTCGCCTGTTGCACCCGTCGGGCCAGTCGGACCTGTTGGACCAGTTGACCCAGTCGGTCCTGTTGGACCCGTATCGCCTGTGGCTCCTGTTGGACCCACCGCTCCAGTCGGCCCAGTGTCACCAGTAGGGCCAGTACTGCCAGTGGGACCAGTAGGACCAAGAGGGCCAGTATCGCCTGTAGGACCTGTTGCACCTGTTACTCCTTGAATACCTTGAGGACCCGTAGGACCCGTGTCTCCAGTAGCCCCTGTAGGGCCTGTAGGCCCCGTAGAGCCAGTAGAACCAGTAGGTCCGGTAGCGCCAGTGGCTCCGGTAATTGCAGGACCTGTAGCGCCCGTAGGACCCGTTGGGCCGATAGGACCCGTATTTCCAGGTGTCCCTTGCGGTCCCTGGTCAGCGCTGAACTCAACCGCTACTTGTGGGGTGATGGACTCGATTACGATGATAGTGGTCACGGATTAGTCACGGCTCCCGTTACTATGAACTTACCCTCTAGGATGCGGGTTACGACCGAGCCGGAGTCCAGCACGAAGTCGTAAGAATAGCGCCCCGATGAGATGGCTCCTGTGACAGTATCGCTCAGAGTCACCGTAGCCCTACCATTGATAGCGTCAAGGACGATTTGCCCATTGGCAGTGGTTGCTACGACCGTCGTGGTGGTAGCCCCGACAAAGGGGCGAACCGTCATCGTTGCGGTGTAGTTGGTCAAGTTCCAAGGTGTGCTGTCGTTCTTGATTTGGAACTGAAAGTTGAATGTGGTTGCCTGATCGCAGACTAAGTTGTACTTAGCACTCATCAGGACTCCAGTCCTCTGAGAGCAGCCGCTGGCTCCAGCCCAGTAGTAGAAGCGATAAGGTTGCATACACCAGCGAGATCAAGATAGTTCCTTTTATCAGTAATCCCAGCAATCTCATTGAGTACTCCTACGAGGTCTGTGTTAGACAGTGTTACTGCACGGGCTGCGGCCCACGCACGAGCCGCCCCCGCTGCATCAAGAGTGTTGACAGCCGGATAGGTACCACCGTTTGCTAGGCGGTTCAACTCCGAGACGAACGTGCTTCCATATACGCCTGCCATTTACGCTCCTACTTCTTCTTTGCTACTGCTGCGTTGTCAACGAGATTCGGGTACTTGCGTCCCGCTGCCTTGGCTCGTGCCTTGGCTGCTGACTTCTGCTTCGGTGTCAGTTTCTTAGACTTTGACTTTGGATTGGGTTTATCCCAAAATGCTTTCTTCTTCATTTGCAACTACAATCCCAAGCCCGAAGGGACTTGTTGATTCTGGAGTTCGGATCCTTAGCGGTCTTAGCGGAAGTCAACTTCGACTTCATTCCACACATTCTGGAACAGAACGACTTGCGTCGTCCGGCAGCCTTCTTCGATTTCGCTGCCTCAGTCTTCTTGACGGGTGCCTTGAGGTTCATCCCCTGCGCTTTAGCAGAGGCACGACCTTTGGCGTTGAGACCACCCTTGGGGTTCTTGCCTGCTTTGCGTTGCCACGCAGGGGACTTTGCCATTACTTCTTCTTCTTCGCCATCTTCTTAGCCATACCAGCCTCGCTCATAGCGATAGCGACGGCTTGCTTCTTGGACTTGACGACTGGACCCTTCTTGCCTGAGTGCAGGGTTCCACGCTTGTACTCGCCCATAACCTTGGCGACCTTCTTGACTGCTGCCTTCTTCTTCATAGTGACCTACTTCTTCTTGTTAGTCTTTTTGCGTTGGGCTTCCATCTGCTTCATAAAACCCTTGGGATACTTGTGACCAGGCATAATGATATCGGTATCGGTAGGGAGTTTCTTGATCTTGCCTTTGATCTTTGGCTTGTTACCTGGCACGATGTCTCCTTATTGCTTCGGTGCTGGCTTGCCTGGAGCGCCAGTCATCAACTTGTCGTAGGTCATAAATGGCTTGTCATTGGTGTCGGAAGGCCAAGGCATAAACTCGTCTTCTTCTGGTACGAACTTGCCGTCGTACTGTGCTGGATCATTTGCTGGCATTGTTACTCCTTGAAGGTAAGGTTGATTCCATCGAACGCTTGCCCACCCTCGTTTGAGAGTTTGACTGCTGCGTCGATATCTTTTTGTCTGGTACTACGTGGCTCTATACCTTGCCTTACGGCGGAGTAGTATGAGTCCAACTCTTTCTCGTCCTTTTTGATCTGCGCCCTATCCCAGCCTGAGCGGGATGGTGTTGATGATGGCGAGATCATTGGCATATTCTGTTGTAAGCACTCAGCGTAGGTTGCGTGATCTTTGGTCTTGCAACCGCTGGTGCAGTTATTTATATCGGTGTTACCCATTCTGAATATCCTGCCGCTATGAGTACTGCTGCCTGGGCGTCTGTTATTTCGTAGTAGTGACCACCGAGGAAGTAGTAGTCTGCCGCAGCCAAATCATCCTGACTCGGTGTGCGGTTCTCGGTTACCGTTGTTCCGGTTACCAAAAGTGTGTAGCCACGTGGGATATCGGTGAGTCTGGTAGGGACACCAGCACCACTGATAGGCTTGCCAGCAAGACGTGAGTACGCATAGTTCTGCGGATGCGCAAGCCAGGTCTCGTTCCTGGTAGGTGGTATCAGTTTATATGTCATATCACTCCTAACGGGCTTACCACAGAGTACCTGGCGACCAGGTACTCCGCAGTCAACCAATTATTTAGTTGATCGAGGTTGCCGACTCGATGCGGTAGATTGCTGCCTGACGGAGCAATGACCAGCCACCGAAGAAGTACCAACCGATGGTGCGGAAGCGACGGAGAGCGTCGATCTCTGGTCCGATAACGGTAGAGATGTCTTGTCCCTTTGCCTCTGCAAGAGCCTCACGACCAGCAATGACCGCCTTGTAGACGTTGATGCTGTTGCTGTTGGCTGCGAATGGAACGCGTGGGGTCTCCACGACGAACGCACCTTCGAGGACGCCGACTGCACCAGCCACGAATGGTGTGCGGTCAACGTACTTGCTGAGTTCCTGGAATCCACCAGTACCGGTCTCTGCACGGAGGTCAGCAGACTGACGTGGGTGGAGGTACGCAGCATAGAGTTCCCCGATACGAGGAACAGCCTTGTTGGTACGGAGTTGTACAACAGCCTCACGGATGTCTGCAGTGGTGATGGTCATTCCTGCAGCGATTGAGTTGGTGCTGGTTGCGCTTGATGCGTAGATGACGTTGGAGCCGCCGGTGAGGACGGAAGCAACGATCTGGTCGAGCGAATCAGCAGCGTTGTACGCGATGATGTCAGCGAGTGCTGCATCAACATCGTTGAACGAAGTGAGGTTCAACTTCTTGGTTGTGGTAACCGCTGAACCGTACTCTTGGAGAGTTACAGTTACGTTTGTTGGGTTACCGAGAGCAATGTTGGTGACGTCAGCAGTCTCAACCAAAGTCGCTGTAACAGCGCTGAGGTCTGAGTAGATGGAGAAAACAACTGACGATCCTGGCATTGCTTGCTGTACTGGCTTCACATCTGCAATCGAACGCATCAATGGGATGGAACGAAGTGCCATACGGACGTACTGATCGTACGCGGTCTGGACGAGCGTTGTGATAGTCGCAGTAGTTGTGGATGTACCATTAGGTACGGCCATTTTATGCGCCTTTCGTTAGGATCGGGTTAGAGTCCAGATTGCTGAATGATTTGGTCCAACTCTTCACGGCTGTTGGCGTTCATCAACTTTGACATAATGTCTTCGCCTCGCTCTGGCGTAAAGCCAGCATCGGCGGCACCTGTCAATCGCTGATAAGCCTGGGCCTGTGCTGGGTCCACATTCGGCTTCTGGGTTTCGGCTGCGGTTTCAAAGCCGAACACGTCGGCGTATTCACCTAGCCATTTAGATACAGACTCTTCAGTTGGGTCTATATCCTGTGGGATAAATGCAGCAATTTTCTGATTTACCCCGCGACTTGCGAGGGCATCCTTGATTGCTCTTTCACGTTGCGCCTTGTTCAAAGACTCAAACTGGGAACGTAGTTCCTGCAGTTCCTTATCCTTTTGCTTGGCTGCCTTACGTAGTTGCTTTACAAGATCGTTCCCTGAGTCATTGGACTCAAAGTCATCGTCCTCGTAGTCGTAGTTGGACATAGGTCCTTCTCCCTTTTTTGTTGGTTGTCGCAGGCCTCATACGGTTTGGGGAACGCCGTATGGCTCCTACTGCTGGTTTTATATCTCTCTAACGGACCAGTCGTCCCGTTAGCAGGCCTTAGAATGAACCCGCTCGGTCTCGCGCTAGCGCTCCGCTAGCCATACCAGAGGTTCCTGAGAATCTTGATGCTTCTCTAGCAACAAGACCCTCTCTCTTTTTGCGAGCCTCGGCTGC
>Ga0315902_10002201_pt1 | contig 30730 bp, 23 predicted proteins | sample LakEriMetagenome_9_FD_203523 | JGI IMG/M metagenome (GOLD analysis project Ga0315902, IMG submission 203523) | Freshwater fungal communities from buoy surface, Lake Erie, Ohio, United States - Buoy 12 MA117 | ecosystem: Environmental > Aquatic > Freshwater > Lake > Lake biofilm | place: USA...
CGTGCCGTGGCGAATGAGCGCCGCGCGTTGGACGACACCGAATTTGTGTTGTTCATCGATGACGACCAGGCCGAGGTCGGTGAAAAGTTCGGGATCGTAAAGCAGGGCGTGGGTGCCGATGAAAATGGTTGGAGCGTGGGACTCGGCGATGGTGGACTCGTGTTTATTCGCTGTGCGGAGAACGAGTTTCACCCCCAGCGGCTCAAGCCATTTTTTGAAGGTGAGAAAATGTTGTTCGGCGAGAATTTGAGTAGGAGCCATCAGCGCGGCATCGGCGCCGGAATCGATCGCAAGGAGCATCGCTGCCATCGCTACGAAGGTTTTTCCAGCACCGACATCGCCTTGGAGAAGTCGATTCATCGGGCGAGACTCGCGCATGTCGGCGATGATTTCCTTGATCGAGCGTTTTTGTGCGTTTGTTAGATCGAAGGGCAGGCTGGAGTAAAACGCTTTGAGTAAGGTGGTTTTTTTCCCAAGCACGCGACCTTGGTGGGAACGGTAGCGGTTGCGCTGCCAGACGACGTTGAGTTGGAGATTGAAAAAAGCTTCGAGCGCAAAGCGTCGGCGGGCGGCTTTGGCAGATTCGGCGGAGGAGGGGAAATGGGTTTCTCTTAAATCGGCTTTTCGATCCGACTCGCTAACTAGGTAGGGAAAATAATTGGCATGGCGGATGCAATCCGCAGCCACGTAGATAGCCTCCCTTAGTCGGCGTTGGTTGATCCCGGAGATATTTTTGTAAATCGGAACGATGCGGTTGAGATGGATGGTCTCGGTTTCTCCATCGTCATCGATGACTTCGATTTCTGGGTGATCGATGATGAGGCGTCCGCCTTGTTCTTTGACTTTTCCGTAAGCGATCACCTGCTGGCCGGCAGCGATCACTTTTGACATGAACGGCATATTGAACCAACGGCAGGTCACTTTTCCGGATCCAAAAACGCTGCCGGAACCATCCATGATGATGGCTTCGTAAAAACGCATTTTCCCAAATCCCTTGTTGCCGGCATCAATCACTCCTCCAGTGAGGCAGACAGATTTGGCTGTGGCCTGATTGGGAAAGCGATCGAATTGACGTCGATCCTCGTAGCGCTTTGGAAAATATTCTAACAGATTGGCGATAGTGGTGATGCCGGCGGCGGCGAGCGCCTGGATTTCTTTCGCCGAGAGGGCGGGCAGGGAGGAGAGTTCGGTTTGCCCAGTGATCACGGAAGATAAATTCAAATTTCGCGATGGAAACATCAAGGAAGACTTTTTCGCAGCTCGTATCTACAGGAGGGAGGAGGAAGTGGAGGTGAGGAGAATATTTGATTTTTTTGATATGAATTAACTCCATCTTCTCCATTTCCTCCTCCCTCCCTGTAAAGAAATGCTGGAATTTGTGGGTTTCTCTGTTGTGAAAAACCTAAAGACTTGCGGGATTTGGGAAGGCGGGTAGGTTTTAGGTGTATTTACTGAATCTATGTCCACTCTCCAAACCGTTCTCAATGTCGCCCTTCTCATTTTCGTGGTGGTGATGCTTTTCAATATTATCATTTTTGTTCACGAGTTGGGGCATTTCTTAGCTGGCAAATGGCGTGGGTTACAGATTGATCGGTTCCAGATTTGGTTTGGAAAGCCAATTTGGAAAAAGGAATACAAGGGTGTACAATACGGTCTGGGTTGGATTCCGGCGGGTGGATTTGTGGCCTTGCCGCAGATGGCTCCGATGGAGGCGATTGAAGGTGGTGACAAAAACCGCAAGCGGCTACCGCCGATCACGCCTCTCGATAAAATCATCGTCGCGTTCGCTGGGCCGCTGTTTTCCATTTTGCTCGCGCTGTTGGCGGGGGTGATTGTTTGGAAAGTAGGAAAACCGAAGGATTTTGTTCCGAGTACGGTGGTGGGATATGTGGAAGAAGGTTTCCCAGCCGAGGTAGCTGGGATTCTTCCAGGGGACAAAATCCTTGAGATCAATGGTGAGCCTGTAAATGGTTTTATGGGATCGTTAGATAGTGTGATGGAACGGATTATTTTGAGTAGTGGTGATAGTATTACATTTAAAGTCCAGAGACCAGGTGTCGAAGAGCTTCTCGAGCTGCCGTGTAAATTTAAAATTGAAGATTCGGAATGGTATCAACGAGGAGGTTTGCGCCAAGTTGGTATCGATCATCAAGGCTCAGCAATCGTTGAGACGGTAATAAAAAATAGTCCTGCTGCTAAAGCTGGGCTGAAAAAGGGCGATCAGATACTTAAAGTTAATGGTAACGATCTCTTCAGTGCAGGTCAGCTTGCGCAATACTTGAAGAAAAAGGATTTTAAATCAGTTGTCTTGGACGTTAAGAAAAAGAACGGTGAATTGGTAAAAATTGAAGTGACACCAGCGAAGCCATTACCTCCATCCAAGCTTGATCCAATGCTTGGTGTCAGGTGGAATACTAAATCAGAAGTCGATGTGAGACTCGTTAACCCGGATCCATTTACTCAAGTGGCTGACAGTTTGAAAATGATGTGGGTTACGGTTACGAAAGTGGCTGACCGCAAATCCAGTATTGGTTTGGATGATCTCAGTGGGCCTGTGGGTATTGGAGAAGTTCTATTTACCTTATTACAAACAGAGAATGGATGGAGACGGATTTTAAGTTTCTTGGTGTTGTTCAATGTGAATCTCGCGGTGCTAAACATGCTACCATTTCCGGTGTTGGATGGTGGACATATCACCATGGCAATTCTTGAGAAAATTTTTGGTAAGCCGATGGAGATGAAGACCATGGAAGTGATTCAGACTGCATGTGCGTTGGCGCTAATTTCCCTAATGCTCTATGTGACTAGTAAAGATATTGGAGATAAATTTGGCAGAGGTGGGGGCGAATCAGCGGATGAAATAAAGTTCGCGGAGTGACAGAAGAATCCACAATAGAACCAGCACCCTGTGATCGATGTGGTGGAGATGCCCTTGGACTGATAGGTGAAGAATATCTCTGCGAAAACTGCGTCCATGAAGTATCCGCGTGTTGCGGGGTTTGAGCTTGTTTCTTCTTTGAAGTTTAGATTTTAAAATTTAGATTTTTTCCTGCCCCAGTAGCTGGCTAGAAGACTGCCGATAATGCAGTGGAAAAATGCAGAGATCGCACAGGGAGCAGCTGCAAGCATGGTGAAATGAGTTTTCGCTAAACTGGAACCGAGACCTGAGTTTTGCATGCCGACCTCGATCGAAACCGTGCGGCTTTCCTTTTCTGGCATGCGGAAAAACTTCGCCCAGAAATAACCCAGCCCGAAGCCAAGGGCATGCACGGCGAAGACCGCAGGGATGAGGGTTTTCCAGTAGGTGATGATGGAAGGTTTGGTTGCGCCGACGGTGGCTGCGACAATAAGCACGATCACGAAAACAGAGATGACTGGTGAGAATTCTTTCACGGGGCGCAGCGCGGAGCCGAGATAGCGATTGAGTAGGAGGCCGCCGATGATAGGTAACAAGACGATGCCGAGCATGGAAAGCATCATCGCGGATGCATCGATCTCAAGCAAAGCTGATGCATAAGCTTTTGTTAGAAGCGGAGTGAGCCAGACGGCGAGGAGAGTTGAACAAGCCGTCATGATCACACTCAAAGCGACGTTTCCTTTAGCGAGAAACGTCACAACGTTGGAAGCGGTTCCGCCAGGACAGCAACTTACGAGGATGATGCCGAGTTTGAATTCATTGGGTAAACCTGATATCGTGGCAATGGTCCAACCGAGAAAAGGCATGATAACAAATTGCCCAGCGACTCCTAGAGTAATCCAGCGTGGCATTTTGAAGCAGTCGCGAAAATCCTCGAAACTCAGAGTAATACCCATGCCTAACATGATGATGCCGAGTCCTGCGGAAATGAGTCCAATTTCAGTGCCTGGAATTTTACCAAGAAACCAAGTGAAATGGCTAGGGAAAATCCATGCCCAAGCGACACCTAAAATCGTCCAAAGCCAGAATAGATTTACGATGCGATTTATCATGTTGTTTAGCCTAAAACCATCGCACTGCGCGAGGTGGTGTAGAATTTGATTTGTCCATCGGGGTGGATGGGGTAGTTGACGCTACGATCGACACGGTCATGGCCGCCGTAGCATTTGGCATCGGAATCCAGAAGAAGTTGATGAGTATGTTGATTATGTGGGTTGGTGCCGTAACCGAAGATGGAATTTTGAGCGGAAAGGTTGATAATGAAAATCAGGTTCGCGCGTTCGGCGATGATGATTTTGTTAGAAGGATCGATGTGCAGAAGTTTGGCGGGTGGGGCTTGGAGGAGGTTGTGTTTTTTTGCCAAAGCCACGAGATCCCTGTCCCATTCGGCAAGCCAAGTGTATTTCAGTTTCGGATTATCCAGCAGCGACCATTGGCGGCGGCAGTAATGAAATGACCAATCATTGCCTTCGCGTGGGAAATCCAACCACTCGGGATGACCGAATTCATTGCCCATGAAATTGAGCCAACCTTCGCCGCCGAAGGCGAGGGTCATGAGTCGGATGATTTTATGGAGCGCAATCCCGCGTTCGACCACGGGATGGTTGTCTTCTTGGGTCATGTGCCAATACATATCCTGATCCATCAGGCGAAACGCGATGGTCTTGTCGCCGACAAGTGCTTGGTCGTGGGATTCCGCGTAGGCGATGGTGGCCTCGCCGTGGCGGCGATTGTTGAGGACACCCCAGAGTTCATCCATGTTCCAATCTTCGTCGCGTTGGTCTTTGAGAAGTTTGATCCAATGATCGGGGATACCCATGGCAAGGCGATGGGAGAAACCGATTCCGCCCTCAGAGTTGGGTCGGCACAGGCCAGGCATTCCCGACATATCCTCAGCCACGACGATGGCACCGGGTTTGATTTCTGAGATGAGTTGGTTGGCGAGTTTCAGGTAAAGGATAGCCTCTTCATTGGCATCGTCGCCAAAATAGTCATCGTAAGATCCGAAGACGCGGTTACCGTGGGAATGGTAGAGCATGGAAGTGATGCCGTCGAAGCGGAAGCCATCGAAACGGAACTCTTCCAGCCAATAGCGGACATTGGAGAGTAGAAACTGGCGGACTTCGGGTTTTCCGTAATCGAAACATTTCGAGTCCCATTGCGGATGTTCGCCTTTTCCACCAGCATGGAAATACTGATTTCCCGAGCCATCGAGGTTATTCAAACCTTCGGCGATATTTTTCACGGCATGCGAGTGAACAATATCTAACAGAACTGCGATGCCTATGCCGTGTGCGGTATCGATGAGAAGCTTCAAATCCTCAGGAGTTCCAAATCGCGAACAAGGCGCGAAGAAAGACGAGACATGATAGCCAAACGAGCCGTAATACGGATGTTCCTGCACCGCCATGAGCTGGATCGTGTTGTATCCAGCCTTTTGAACTCGCGGTAATACCTGTTCAGCAAATTCACGGTAGGTATGCACCCGCGGCTCCTCTCCAGACATGCCAACGTGGGTTTCATAAATGAACGGAGAGGTGATTTGTTTGGGGTCGAAGCTGTGTTTCCAAACATAGGGCTGTGGTGGCAACCAGATCTGCGCGGTAAAATCGTGCGTCTCTGGATTCTGGACCGCTCGCGTGATCGTGGCAGGTAGGCGATCGAGCTGAGAGTCATCGGCACCATGAATGTGGAGCTTGATTTCATCGCCATGTTTCAACGTCTCCGCAGAAATCTTCAACTCCCAAATCCCGTTGGCAGATTTCTCCAAGCGATGCGCTTCTCGGTTCCACTCGTTGAACTCGCCGATCAAAGAGACCGCTTTCGCCGCCGGTAACCATTCGCGAACGATCCAATGATTTTTCTCCGGATCGAAACGAATTCCGAAACATTGATGCGCCATGCTGTAGGCAGCGAGCGAGCCATGGTCTTGCTGGATTACTTTGAGCGCATTTTCGAAGCCAGCGGTCCGGCGCACGATCGCAGCAGCCTGAGGCTCCAGCCACGGATCATCTTGTACAAGTTTTGGGATATCCGACATCGCGGTGAAGTTGTCACTTTAGATATGTATCTGAAAGCGAAATGTATGGGGCGCTCATGCAGCCCATTGGAAACTTTAAGCTTGGTTCGTTTGTGCTGACCTTTAGCTTTTGTGTATGTCTCCGCTGTTAATGGATATCGTCATCATTGTGCTCTATTTCGCGATCATCATTGCGATCGGCGTGCACTTCAGCCGTAGAAATAAAGATGTATCGGAATACGCCCTCGGAGGTCGTTCCATTCCTTGGTGGGCAGTGCTCGCATCTATCCTTGCTGCGGAAATCAGTGCCGGCACTTTTTTCGGTGCTCCTGGAGAAGGGTTTCGCCTCCAAAATTATACGTATGCGCAGTTGATGGTCGGCTATCTCTTGGCGCGACTCGTGGTGAGCGGCGTATTTATCCCCGCCTTTTACAAACACAATGTGGTCAGTATTTACGAATTTTTAGAGATGCGCTTCGGACCTAAAACCCGGCGTATCGCAAGTGCGATCTTTTTGGTCACAAGGTCTCTCGCAAGTGGATCGAGATTATGGGTTCCGACACTTTTACTGATTGTCATCTGGAACCAACTCAATCCGAGCGATCCGCTTTCAAACTGGGAGCAGTTTTGGTTTACCGGTGCTGCATTGGTGGTGATTTCACTTCTGACAGCCGCATACACGGCCATCGGTGGAATCAAAGCGGTGATCTGGACGGACGTTTTGCAAATTGCAGTCCTATTCGGAGCACTTGGATTTTCGGTTTGGTATTTGTTGGGGCATATTCCGAATGGATGGGATGGAGTGAAAAGTTTTCTCACGGGACCAAATGACCTAAAACTTTGGGAATGGAAAGGTGATGTTCCTTCGATCACGACATGGGGTGCGATCAAGAGCGTTTTGGAAAGCGAGTTCACCGTTTGGGCCGCATTGTTGGGTTCGTTGTTCGTCACACTTGCAACCCACGGAACTGATCAAGACATGGTTCAGCGGATGTTGACGGCGAAAAACAAACGCCAAAGCGCAGTTGCAACGATTCTTTCCGGACTAGCGGATATTCCTGTGACTTATGCAGTGCTTACCATCGGGATTCTACTATCTGTCTACTATGGTCATGTAGTAAATGATCCAGCGCTTCCCATGGCGGGCGGCAAGCCCGACAATACCCGAATTTTTCCATACTTCGTCATCGATGTTATGCCAGGCGGATTACGCGGCTTAGTGGTTGCAGGAGTACTTGCGACGACCATGGGATCGCTTGGAACGGCGATGAATTCTTTAGCAACGAGTTACTCAAGAGACTTTCATTTTCGCTGGTTCAAAACTCCCGATGACGAACATGCGCGCGTTCGTATCATCAAGCGTAGCACGGTTGGGTTCGCGCTGATTTTAATTTTTGTGGGATTGGCGACTGCTTTTGTGAAGGCGCACAATCCATCGCTTAGCATCATCGGAATTATCCTCGGAAGTTTTGGCTACACCTATGGTTCGTTATTGGGTATTTTCATGGTCGCGTTATTTACCAAAAATCGCGGTAGCGAGACAGGTAACATCATCGCCATGATCGCAGGTATCGTTTTTGTCGCCTTTCTAAGCAATCTTCCAAATGACATGTGGAAGATGTTCGGCGGCGGAATGCTCTATAAAAATCCTGATTGGTTACCCATCATCGAGTTCCCATGGCGCATCATGGCCGGAACTTTTGCAACGGTCGCTGTCGCATTATGTTTCCGCACGAAAGTCAAAATTTCTACCCAATCAAATGAGCGATAAGAGAATAAAATTTTGTGACATCTTTGCCATCTATTTTCCTTTATGAACTAAGGATTTGCGGGGATTTCAGCTGATAGATGGAAGGTTTATTTCACAAAAGCTAAACAAAAATCGAGTCAAGTTTTTAAAATTTTATATCGTGGAACGCTTGTGGAATAAAGAGATTTAGTTTGTTCTGTTAGATGGTATTCTTAAAATTTTTTCTCCAGAGAAATACCTGTTCATTGTGCGTCTCGACCGTTGCGTTGGAGCAGCCCATAGGGGGCGCTGAGAAGCGTAGCGTATGATAGCCATGAATAGAAAAAACCAAGAGACCGAAATGCCGAAGCCTTTAGTGGAGAGAGCCGATCATAAAGAAACGTGTTTCAGTGATGATGGCGCGGGAGAGTGGCAGAGAATTTCGAACTCATTGAGGAAGTCGATTGGTAGTGATGCGTTTCAGCGTTGGTTTGGAGTGGCGACATGGCATAGCGCATCGAACGGTGAAGGGATAGTCACCGTGCCGGGTGAAATTCATCAGGTGTGGATCGAGACAAATTATTTACCCGAGTTGATGATGGCAGCCAGCGAAGAGTGCGAGGGAATGCATCATGTGAAGATTATGGTTGCGGAAAGAGCCTCGGATTTTTCAGATGAAAATATTTTATCAGACAACGCGCCACCGGAAATCAGAATCGAGCTGCCGAGCGACATGCTCGAGAAGCGCGCGAAAGCGGCGGGTTTAAATCCAGATTACACTTTCAATAAATTTGTGGTCGGCAGCAACAGCCAGTTTGCTCACGCGGCTTGCGAGGCCGTCGCGACCAAAACCTGCGTGGGCTATAACCCGCTTTTCATCCACGGTGGATCTGGTTTGGGCAAAACCCACTTGATGCACGCGATCGGTCAGGAAATCCTGCGTCGTCGCCCAGATGCCCGGGTCATTTATCTTACCTGTGAGCGTTTCACCAACGAGTTCATAGAGGCGATCCGTAAGGGCGATATCGAGAAATTCCGCCGCCGTTACCGGAGCTCGGATGTGTTGCTCATCGACGATGTGCAGTTCCTCGCCGGCAAAGAGCGCTCTCAGGAAGAGTTTTTCCACACCTTCAACACCCTGCTCGATGGTCGCAATCAGGTGGTTCTCACCAGCGATCGCCCTGCCTGTGAAATCAAGAGCATCGAGCCACGTTTGATTTCCCGTTTCGAATGTGGACTTGCTGTTGAGCTCCAACCACCTCAGCTCGAGACTCGAATGGCGATCTTGAAAAAGAAATCTTTGGAATGGAAAGTTTCCGTGGATGAGAACGTGCTTAATTTTCTCGCTGAAAAAATTCGCTCAAACGTGCGTCGTTTGGAGGGTGCTTTGGTCCGAGTCGCGACCTTTGCTTCGCTGGCTGGTGAGAGTGTCTCCGTGGAAAAAGTGGAGTATTTGCTCCGTGATTTCATCCAGGAAGAAGCGAGCCGCCAAGTTAGCATCGATGGCATTCAGCGTGCGGTTGCGGAAGTTTTCGATGTGCGCATGGCGGACATGATTTCCCGTCGCAGACCGGCGAGCATTGCGTTTCCTCGCCAAGTGGCAATGTATCTCAGCCGATCTCTGACCCATAGCTCTTTGATGGAGATTGGGGAGTCCTTTGGCGGGCGCGACCACGGAACCGTGATCCATGCCTGCAAAAAAGTCTCGAGTGAGCTCAATAAGCAGCCAGGCTTGAAAGAGCGGATTGAGCGGATCGAAAGCCAACTTAAGCGATAGTTTGATCGCAATGTGTTCTTGCTATCGTTGGCTGAATCTATAGCCTTTAGGAATAAAAGTTGCTTTGAATTAACAGAGCAACAAACCCCTAGACACCATGAACGAAAATACATTTTCAGATGAAGGAAACATTGCAGTCGCCACAGCCGCAAACGACCTTCGCGCTGCTGCGAACGATTTTGCCAAAACCACTACCGAGCAAGCAGCTATCGTAAAAGACCGAGCTCTTGATGCCGCTCATGCGATCAGAACAACCGCTACACAGAAAGCTAGCCAGTTGAAAATCGTTGCTACTGAAAAAGCCTCACATGTAAAAGAAGTCGCTCAGCAGCAATGGGATGAGACTCGCCTCAAAGCAAAAGAAATCCACGTTACTGCCGAGGACTATATCCGCCAAAATCCTACCAAAGCAGTACTCGGTGCGCTTGGAGTTGGTTTTTTGATCGGCCTCATTGTCCGTCGTTAATTTGATCGAAACTCAAGCAACTTAGTCAGAAAATTAGGCTGCTTACGTTCATCTATTTTCTTTTCTCTTTATTTATGAGTCACGATTTTTCTAACCTGCCTAGATCCGGTGCGGGAGAATCTCCAGCTCTAGGAGAAAATCGTGTTTCTGGAAATTGGAAAGAGGCAATCCCAGATTTAATCTTTTCTCGTATCGGAATATTTCGGATCGAGGCGCAGGACGCATGGGAAGTGACTGTTAGAAAATTGATCACTTTAAGCGTATTGTTGTTCGGCCTGTTCGCGACATGGAGTTTGATCACGGCTGGTTTGATCGGCGTGATTTCCGCCCGTTTTAATTGCCCATGGTATTTTGCTGCCTTTTCATTGGGTGGTGTTTATCTGCTCATTTCCCTAATGATGTTATTGATTATCAGGCGATCAAAGAAAACCGAATCTTTTCCGATCACCCGTCAAGAATTTGAAAAAGACCGCGAATGGCTAAACCAACTCAAAAATCGCTCGAACTCGCAGAGCTAGTCCGGCGCAGCGATGCTGCTCGAATTCAGATTAGGCAAGCGCATCTCGAACTCCGGCGAAAATTGGAAGTTCCGTTACGTATCAGGGACTCGCTCAAATCTAGTCCATTGAAATGGATTGGCGGTTCCTTGGGCATTGGTTTTGTAAGCAGTTTATTATTCAGATCTAGGCGCAGTGAATCTAAACATTCACCTGACAAAAAACATCGTGGCTGGTTTATTGGATCACTTCTGATGATTTTCACCTTGGTCAAACCATCCCTTAAAGTCTATGCAACCAAGCTACTCACAGACTACTTGCAAAATCAGTTGAGCGGTCGTTTAAGTGGTTCTACGCGGAATGATCATCGTGACCCACATTGACAGCATATTTCATTTCTGGTTTAGCATATCCAACTCCTTAGAAACTCAATTTTAAAACCCCAATCGTTCATTCAATGTCGGAATACAAAGTCCTGAATCATGTCGATGAGTATTTGAAACTCGGGCGAGAATACAATTGTTCGGATGTTCATCTAGCAACGGCATATCCACCTGCATGGCGTCGTGCGGGTTCTTTGATGCCCATTTGGGAAGATCATCCAATCTTGAAACCAGAAGAGACGGAAAGCTTAGTGCGTTCCTTTTTAGGAAAAGAAGAATGGGACCGTTTGGAAGAGCGCGGCGACATCGATTTTGCGTATGAAGGAACGGACGGCAGATATCGCGCATCGGTTGTCAAACAACGCTTGGGTTATGACATGGTTTTTCGGGTCATTAATACCCAGACGCGCACCATGGAAGAAATCGGTTTGCCCATTGACCACATCGTCCCTTTGACACGTTATCAGAACGGTCTGATTCTCATTACCGGTTCTGTGGGTTCAGGCAAATCGACCACGCTCGCTTCGATCATCGACTTCATTAATAAAGATCGCGAAGATCATATCCTAACTCTGGAAGATCCCATTGAGTATGTTTTCAACTCGATAAAGTGCCACGTCAATCAGCGCGAAGTCCACAAGCACACCGAATCCTTTGCGAGGGCTTTACGCGGTGCGTTGCGGGAAGATCCGGATGTGATCATGGTGGGTGAGATGCGGGATTTGGAAACGATTCAGCTCGCGCTTACAGCTGCCGAAACGGGTCATTTGGTTCTGGCAACCCTGCATACAGGAAATGCTCCCCGGACATTGGATCGGGTGCTTGATGTGTTTCCTATCGATCAGCGAGATCAGATCCGTATCATGGTTTCCGAATCACTTCGGGGAATTCTTTCTCAACAACTCGTCCCGACCATTGAAGGTTCACGCGCGCTCGCACTTGAGTTGCTAGTGAACACGCCAGCTGTTGCAAACTGTATTCGTGAAGGAAAAACTTATATGCTTCCTGGGATCATGCAAACTGGCAAGCACGTGGGTATGATTACTATGGATGAATCCCTCAAACAGCTCTATATCAAAGGGATTATCACTGCTCAGGATCTTTTATACCGCTGTGAAGATAAAAATCAGATGAAGATTTTCCTCCAGTCATGATATTTTTCAAACCCTTACAATTTTCCAAAACCTGAATCTCGTCATGGCTAAAATCGATCGCTTATTCCAACACCTCATTGCGAGTAAAGGCTCGGATTTGCACCTTGCTGAGGGGCAGCCTCCTAAGATTCGTGTTCACGGTGCAGTGACGCCGATTGAGGGCGAGGAGATTTTGGAAGGTGAGACATTCAAACAGCTTTTGGCGGAAATTTGTGACCCCAAAGCATTTGAGCGCTATCTGAAAATTGGAGATCTGGACTTTGCTTATGAGATGGATGAGGATTCGAGGTTCCGCTGTAACTATCTTCAACAACAAAATGGCCTTGGTGCGGTGTTCCGCTTGATTCCTACAGAAATCATGTCTCTGGAATCATTAGGAGTTCCTGAAATTGTAAAAGAATTCGGACACATGCGTTCGGGTTTAGTTTTGGTTACAGGACCTACTGGCTCTGGAAAGTCGACTACGCTTGCCGCATTGTTAGATTATATCAACTCGAATTTTTCCCGCCACATCATCACGGTCGAAGAGCCGATCGAATTTGTGCACCGAAATAAGAAATCGATTCTGACTCAGCGCGAAGTCCCAATCCAGACACCTTCCTTCGCGGATGGTTTGCGTGCTGCTTTGCGTGAAGATTCTGATATTGTTCTGGTGGGAGAGATGCGGGATTTGGAAACGATTTCGCTCGCGCTCACCGCTGCAGAAACAGGACTCCTCGTTTTCGGAACGCTGCATACCAATAATGCCCGTAAGACGGTCGACCGTATTATCGACGTGTTTCCTGCTAACCAACAGGCGCAAGTTCGCACGATGCTTGCTGCTTCTTTGAGAGGCGTGGTTGCGCAGCTTCTATGCAGGCGGGTGGATAAGCCCGGCCGAGTGGCAGTTCATGAGATCATGTTTGCAACTCCCGCGGTCTCCGCCATCATTCGTGAGGGCGCGACCCAAAAACTTTACGACGTCATTACTGGTGGTAAAGGCGAGGGTATGCAGTTCATGGATGAATCGATCTGGTCCAAGCTTCGCGATGGTATGATCTCGCCCGAAGAGGCATATATGAAAGCGATCGATAAAACCCGCTTTAAGAAATTCCTGCCTAGCGACAAATCCCACCTCGGTGATGCATCGGGTGAGAACCCGTTGTCGCATTAGGAACTAGGCATTGCCGTCACCGATTCATCATGGACCTCGCAACATCCTCCCGTAGAAATTTTCTCAAGGCATCAGGTGCGGCAGTCGCTGCGACGAGCTTGCCCTTGCGTTGGGTGCGGGCGGAAGATGTATCACCGAGCAGCAAGCCCAAGCTTCGTTTTGCGGTGGTCTCGGATCTTCACTACGGACAAGCCAATACTCCGTTCGACAAAATGGCAGGTGAGTTGGTGGAATGGATCAATAAGGAAAAACAGGACAAGGGTCTCGATGCCCTTTTTGTAAATGGAGACCTAGTCAATGACACGGCTCCGGGTTTGGTGATCTTGCGGGAACAATTTTTTTCGAAACTCAAGATGCCATACTACTGCATTAAAGGGAATCATGACTATGTCGACCAAACACCCGGTTCACCTTCGGAGTCATGGGAAAAAGTTTGGGGCTATCCCTCCAATCATACCGTGAAAATCGGGGATTTCGTTTTTGTGATGGCGGATAGCTCGGCGCCGGCGAAATCGAACATTTACCTAGCGGCCGATGCTGGGTGGTTGCAAAGCCAGTTTGAAGCTCATCGCGAGGCGGTATCGATTTTCGTGCTGATCCATATTCAGCAGCGCAAGCACAAGGTCGATGGCTGGCCGCAACACGGAGTCAGCGCCGATGAGGAAGTACCCAAGGCGGAAGCGGTGATGAAGTTGTTAGAATCCACTCCGAATTTGCGTGCCGTTTTCCACGGGCACAACCACAACGAAACCGGTGTTTATGTTTCAGGCGAACGCCGCTATTTTTTCGATAGCCATGCCGGAGGAAGTTGGGGGGCAAAGCGAGGATACCGTATTGTGGAAGTTTATGATGATCACAAAGCGGTGACATATCAGATCAATGCCGAGGACAACGGCGAGACGAGCCGCCATGAACTCAATACTCCGGCCAATCCATGAGCCAGATTCTGCGGCATCTGTTTACTGCGGCAGATCATCTCCCAGAATCTTATCCAAGGAAGCGACGCGCTCCCATGGGCAGCGTTTGCGTTGGTATTTTTTCCAGACGATGTCGCGTAGGGCTCTCCAGACTTCTTCGGAAGGTTGTTCAAGAATCTCCCAATCGGGATCAGTTCTCAGAGTGGTCAAAATTCTCCATTCATTGCCGTGGAAATTTCCGCGGTAGTACCGTTTTCCCTCCTCTGTCTTCTCATTCCACTCGTGTGACTCCATGTAGATAGGTAAAGCCCTGTGGCGCCGAGATGCAAGCCCGCGGAGAGATGATTGGGCCTTTGTATCAAATAAATGTTGCCGCAGTCCTTCGGCGGATGATGACCCTCATACCTAAAAACAGGAACACTCCGAGAAAAGCGGCATCATAGGAGGGTGGGAACGCGGCGTTCCGGGATCGCGGATGGACAGTGCTGCGCGTGTCCAAAGGGGTTGGGTCGGGATTTGGTTTGAAATAGACATCGCCAGCTGCTTTTTCATAGCGCCAGTTGTCTTCAAACTCGGTGAGCCACCAGGTTTTTGGACCGGTTGATTCTGGGAGTTTCAAGGATTTCAGTAGGCTGGATTTGTGACGGGTGATGTCATCTGCCCAAACGGCGTTGCCGCTCCATTTTTTTCCGCCATCGATTTGTGCGAGATAGCGTGTCTCTGCGATGAAATAGATACGAAGCAATCTGGATGAGACATCGAGATTGGATTTTGCCGTTGTGGATTCGGGTTCGCGATAGGGGAATAGTGGACGCTCCGTGCGGAAGGTGATGCGCAACGCGGATGCCTTGATGTCTTTGTTCGCAGAACCTTTTTTTGTAAGTTTCAGCACGGTAAAATGCCAGTCACCTCCGAGGTAGGGCGCGGCCCATTCTGCTAGAGCGGGAGAATAAGGATAACCATTTTGCTCTAACCAATCGACCAGATCCTTGCCTGAACGCGCGGTCAGCACCGTGGCATCGTATCCCGCAACGCGTTTTTCTTCGATCACACGAACGCTGCTTCGTTCTGCCGTCGGAAAACCTGCAGAACAGCCGATGGAAAATGAAGGTCCGCTCATCACATAAGGCGCAGTGATTTGTTTGAGTGTATCAAACGCATCGTTATCCGATTCCTCCAACTGCGGGCGTGAAGGTGAGGGGACAATGAAACCGACATCTTTCGCATCGGTTTTGAAGTTTGCCTGACGAATGAAGTGTTGGGTTTTTGTTTCCTTGTCCCAAATCATGATCACTTCCTGATCCGCATTGACGACATTGCCACGGGCAATGGTTACCGCAGCGCAACTGAAGCAGGGAGTTGTTGTATCCCAGAGCAGTAGCAGACAAAGTAAGAGTGATCTCATGTTTTTGTGGTTATCAGGTTATCAATTGGAGGGCGAGTTGAAAGGTGGGGAATTCTCACCTCAGCGAGGTGGGCTGACTTCCCGGGGTCTCCGACCACCGCGCTAATTTCTGTGATCTCTATCGGGATCTTTGCTTATTCTAACAGTCACCTTATTTCAATCCCACCAAATACTCCACAAGGTCTCTGAGTTCGTTAGGGGAGAGGATGCTTCCCATGGGAGGCATGGTGGAGATGGGTTGGGTGCGGGATGCGATGTCGGAAACTTTGACTGTGGTTTCGGTTTTGTCGGGGAGGATGAGAGTGACGGAGGTTTTGGTTTCTTCTTTTAGAGCGCCCGAAATGGATGAGCCGGATTGGGTGGTGATGGTCATCAGTCCATAGCCAGCAGCGACCTTTGCTTGAGGTGTGACGAGGGACTCCAAAATGTAATCCCGGCCTTTATTACCAACTTGAGTCAGTGGTGGGCCGACATCGCTGCCTTTTTCACCGATGCGGTGGCAGGCGATGCATTGGGCGGCGAGATGTTCGTTGAAAACTTTTTCACCTGTAATGGGATCGCCGCCCATCAGAGAAACCGAGTAAGGTGGGAGATCTTTTCCAAAACCAGAAAGCACTTGGCTAAACTCGAGATAGAGATAAGGGCGTTTGCTGGGTTCTTTGCTAAATCTTTCCGCGTAATTTTTTAGCAGTTCTTTTGCGGTAGGGGCGTTGATTTTTCCTAACAGTAAAACTGCTTGTTGTTGCTCTAATATTTGCTCGGATTTCATGATAGCTCCGGCTGCGTAATCGATGACTTTTTGCGGATCTTTTTCAGCAAGCAGAGTCGCGGCTTGGATGCGGATTTTGTAGGAAGATCTGTCTTCGATAAGACTTGGCAGGATTTCATCAAATGCCTGTGGATTGGATGATTTCAGGGCATCGAGTGCGGCAATGCGCTTAGCTGGGTCGGCATTTGGGTTGAGCAATTCCTTTTCAAGATCCGCAGAATTGGCGACGATGCCGAGTTGTTTGGCTGTGGTTAAGGCAGCAGCCGAAATGGTTTTGTTAGAATGATTTTTGAGGCCGATGGCTGCGGTTGCAAACGCGTTGCTTGCGACGGTGTTATCCGCAGCAGGGTAGGGGTTGTGGCGGCCGTCGACGGGATCGGTGTTGAAAACGGTATTCCATGAAGCAAGTGCTTCGAGGGCGGCGATTCGGAGATCGGCTGCGATTTCTTCTCGCATGGCGAAATTGGTTAGATTCTTGGCGGATTTGCCATCTCCGATGCGTCGGTTGGCGGCGATGGAGCGACGAATCGCAGGAGGGGTTGCGTTGGGTTTTTCATTCAGCAATAAGGCGAGCGCGGGATAAGCGGCTTCGATCGCCGGGTCGTCATGGATGGCGTGCGCGGCTTCGGCGACGACTTGTGGGTCTTCATCGGAAATCAGTTTTGCGGCGAGAGGGGAATTCAATCGACGGAAAGCAATTGCCGCGGCGAGGCGAACGGCGGGAGATTTGTGTTTGAGTGTTTTTGCGGCGATCTGCTCTGCTGGCGCTGCGGTGAGAGCGAGCACACCTGCGTGGCGGAGGTAGGCGTCTTGATTATTGTTTTCTTCTAACAGAGTGATGACTTTATCGATGGCAGTGGCGTCGCCGGTTTTCCAGATCGCGGTGGCGGCATGGAAACGGACTTGAGGATCAGGATCGGCGAGGAGTTTGGTGAGGAGTGGGTCAGTTCCTTTCAATGTCTCACCTGCATGTTTGGCCGCTTGGGCGCGGAGGATGGGATCTTTCGATATGGCGAGATCATGAAAGGCTTTTTCAAAAAAGCGTCGATGCTGGCTCAGTGCCCACATCGCATGGATTTTCGCGAGTTGATCGGATGTGGAGGATGCGATGACCTGATGAAGTTCTGCGATGGCCGCTTCGCGCTTTGCTAATTCCCACTGCGCGTCCAAGCGGATGCGCATGTCTTTGTGGGAAAGACGCTTGATGAGATCTGCAGAAGAAATTTTGTCCGCGCCTTCTTTGAGAAATTTTGCAACTTCCTGGCGGATAGCGGATTTGGCGATGGTTGGATCATCGAGTTTCCAGACAGCGCCTTTGTCGTTCATAGGGTAGCCGCCTGCCCAGTCGGCAGCATAGAGTGCGCCATCGGGTCCGAAGTTGATCCCAACGCTCATCGGACCAGAATAGACGATGTGTTCGTCAGTCATTTCGAAGGTGGCGCCTTTGGGTTTCACTTTGAATGAGCGGACGTTTCCTTTGGGGAATTCACTCATGAAAAAGGCATCTTCGTATTTGGGATTGAGTGCAGTTCCGGGGTTGTATGCAAAACCTGCTGGGCCGTCGGAATAGTTTGCGTTCGTTGGAGTGATGTAGGCGGGTTGATAGGTTCCGCTTGGCACGGAGATATTTTCTTCCATCCACGGGTTATAAGCGGAACCTCGGTACTGATAATAATTTCTCCAACCGGTATCGGAACCTTCGGTGATGTGGAGGAAGCGCTCGCGTTCGCCTTTTTGATCCGAATCGTTATCGACGGAGAACCAATTTCCGTATTTGTCGAAGGCGATTTCCTGTGGGTTTCTCAATCCACGTGCGAAAATTTCAAATCCCGAGCCATCCGGATAACAGCGCAGCACTGCGCCTTCGTGGGGAGCGAAGAATTTTTTCCCTTCTTTGGACGTGACGTTGGTTCCTTTGTCACCGATCGACCAATAAACCCGACCGTCGGGACCTAAGGTAAGACCGTGCATATCATGACCGGCATAGGCGATGTGCAGGCCGAAGCCGTGTGCGAGCGACTCTCTTTTGTCGGCAACGCCATCGCCATTGGTGTCACGAAGTTTCCAGAGATCAGGAGCGACCGTGGCGTAAACATCCCCACGCCATGCAAGCACGCCAGCCGCGATACCAGTGACTTCGGTATTAAAATTTTCCGCGAAAAGGGTGGATTGATCTGCAACGCCATCGCCGTTGGTATCTGTTAGACGGATGATTTTTTCCGTGGCGACCGTGAGGTCTTTGCTGTCGATTTTTCCGTCTTTGTTAAAATCCTTCAGTGAGGATTTTGGAAATTGGTTTTTGCCATTGAGTTGTTTGCGGAAAAATGCGAGCTTGTCATCGATGGAGGTGAAAGACACATCGTGCTGCACCCATCCATAACTGGTGAATTCGCGAATATCCAAGTCGCCCACTTTGCGGCGAGCGGATTCGGTGACGTAGATGGTTCCGTCCACATCGACGGAAACCGAAACCGCATTTTTCAGCATGGGCTCTTTCGCCACAAGAGTTCGTTCAAGGCCATTGGCGGCAGGGAAGGACTCGGCCTGGGTAAAAGCTGAAAAACTAAAAAGCTGAAAAGCTGAAATTAGAATCGCGGATGTGCGCATGGGCAGATGTGATAGATGATATGGAATTAAATGGTAGGGTGCCATCGCCGAGGGCACCGCATGAAATGAGGAAGAAATGGATGTTCTGATGGAGTATCAGATGTATCTCGCTACGCGCGGCGCCCTCGGCGATGGCGCCCTACCAATTACGCACTTTTATTTTGCCGCAGCTTCAATTTTCAAACCGAGTGCCTTACCCATTTCAGCGGCAACAAGTAGATTACCGGCTGCGTTGAGATGGACGGCATCGCCTGTTAGAATTCCTTTTGGAAGGTTATCTTTGTTATTGGCTTTGAGGTGATCGATGAAGGCTTTGCGGAGATCAACCATTTGGCTTTTGGTGTCTGTGGCGACTTTGCGGCTGATGGCGCAATATTCTTCTAACATTGCATCGCGCTCGTTCGTGCCATCGTTTTTTTCACCGATGACGGTTGCGGTGCAGAGAATGACTCGTCCACCACCGGCGTTAATTTTAGCGATGATGTCTTTGAGGCCGGATTCGAAAAGCTCGGTGGTTGTGCCTCCAGTCATTTCACCTTCTTTGTTTTTCTTCCAATGCCAGACATCATTGATGCCGATGTAGATGAAGACGATAGTCGGTTTTTTAGAGAGTACATCTTTTTCGAGACGGGCTTGAAGGTTAGGCACTTTGTTGCCGCTGACTCCGGCACCGATGACTTCTATTCCAAGATCGGGATGAGTGGCGGCGATCGCGTCTTTGATCAGGGTGACGTAACCTCCTGGTTTCACACCACCTGCGGTGATGGAGTCGCCGAGGAATACGATACGGTCGTCTTTTTTCAAGGGTGAGGCAGCAGTCTCTGCATGAGCGGCGGCGGAAATGACACAGAGGGTGGCAAGGATGAGGTTACGGATTTTCATAATGGTGAGTCATCCATAGACCTCGGGCGCTAGGAGCACCAGAAAAGAATCCGTGAGGCTAACCATGAAGATCAAGCCGAGGAGAGAATTACACACTGAAACTAGGAGTTTTTAACCGCAGATGGACACAGATGAACGCAGATTTAATAATAAATGATATTGGTTAAAATGAGTAAATAAGGAGAGTTTTCAGATTGAATTCACCTATCTGCGTCCATTTGCCGGATGAATTCTGATAATAGGTAGTCCGGCCATCTTCGCTACGCTGCGATTGCGGTTCAATTTCTCTACATCAGTCCTTGCGCGTGAGCTCCACAAAAACGTCCTCAAGTTTCGCATCGTGGCGGGAGAGGGAACGTAGCGGCCAATTTTTTGCTGCGCAGAGTTTGTGGATGCAGAGACGGGTATCGGATCCGGAATCCGACCAGAGGGTGAAATGAATCCAGCCATCCTCGAGAATATCCGAGGTGACTTTTTTCACGCTATTAATCGCTGCAAGGTCAGCGCTAGCGGCTTCGATTGGTGCTTGGATTTCTGTGTGGACGCGGCCAGCGGTACGCATCTCGTTGATGAGGTTTTGCGGGGTGTCGGCGGCTTTGATCTGGCCGTTATCGATGATGATGACCCGATCTGCGATCATTTCCACTTCGGATAGGATATGGGTGGAAATAAGAACCGTATGGTTCAGGGCGAGACGCTTGATCAACTCCCGGATTTGGCGAATTTGGACGGGATCAAGGCCGTTGGTGGGCTCATCGAGGATGAGAAGTTCGGGTTGATGGACGAGAGCATCTGCCAATCCGACTCGTTGGCGGTAGCCTTTGGAGAGGGTTTTGATCATTTTCCGGCGCACACTATCGAGCCCGCAGGTATCAATCACGTGGGCGACCTGACGGCGAGCCTCGGTGCCTTTTAAACCCTTAAGCTGGGCGCGGAAAGTGAGGTATTCACGAACCCGCATATCGTCGTAAAGGGGAACGTTTTCTGGCATATAGCCTATGCGTTTGCGGGCTTCTATGGAGTCCCGGAAGATATCGAAACCCGCGATCGTGGCGCTGCCGCTGGTTGGAGGGAGGAAGCCAGTCAGCATCCTTAAAGTGGTGGTTTTTCCTGCGCCATTGGGACCTAGAAAGCCGACAATTTCGCCTTTTGATACGGAAAAAGAGACATCGCGGACGGCGAGGTGGCGTCCGTAGCGTTTTGAGAGGTTAGTGACTTCGATCATTCGGTTGAGGGCAGCGGGATAATTTCATTCTGCAATGATTGACGCAAGCCTGCGAGACCTTTAACTAATGCCTGCGCGCCGAGGGCAAGCTGAATCTCAGAAACCCCGCACGCATTTATTATTAAACTCATGAACTCAACGGTTTCGGCGCGACTTAATGCGGACTTATTAGACGAAAAATACGCACAATGGTGTGAAAACCCACAATCTGTGGAACAGACATGGTCTGCATTTTTCGAGGGATTTGAATTAGGGGTAGCCCAACTTAAGAAAAAAGAAGCGGGGGAGGCCTTCGTATCTGGTACGAGTTCGCTATCCGCATCCGACATCGAGTTTAACGGAAAAGTTGTCAGCTTGGTTTATAATTACCGTACCCTTGGACATACCCAAGCGCAGATCAACCCATTGGATGATTCACCGGAATTAAACCCACGGCTTTCGATTAGCGAATACAAATTCACCGATGCAGAATTGGCACGCGAGGCCTCGAATCCGTTTTTTCTTAATGGCGCAAAAATGCCGCTCACCCAAATGGTCGAAGCTTTGAAGCAGACATACTCGGGTAAGATTGGTTTTGAGTTCATGCACATCCACAACACGACCGTGCGTCATTGGGTGCGTGAAAGGATCGAACGCCACGGTCAACACGGTCCGGAGAAGACCAATGAACTTCAAACTAAATCCCTACGCTGGTTGTTAGAAGCTGAGTCGTTTGAAAATTTTCTCGCGAAAAAATTCTTGGGCGAAAAGCGCTTCTCTCTCGAAGGCGGTGAAGGCGCGATGGTTGTGCTCAATGCGCTTTTGGAAAACTGCCCGAGACAAGGTGTGCTCGAAATCGAAATGGGAATGGCTCACCGCGGCCGATTGAACGTGCTTGCGAATTTTGTGAAAAAATCCCTAACGACTTTGCTTTACGAATTTACCCCAGATTACGAGCCAGGCTTGGTTGCTGGTGATGGTGATGTGAAATATCACTTGGGTTATGAAAGCATCCGCGAGTTTCCGGATGGAAATGTGCGTGTCAGCCTTGCTGCAAACCCCAGTCACCTTGAGGCAGTGAATGCGGTTGTCGAAGGCAAGGCACGTGCACGTCAGCGCGTGATAGGAGACGATGGAGTCTCGACGGATCGCAAACGCGTGTTGCCGATTTTGATTCACGGCGATGCTGCCTTCGCAGGTCAGGGCTCAGTTGCGGAAGTGTTGAACCTTTCCCAGCTTCCAGGTTATCGCACAGGTGGAACGATCCATCTGATCATCAACAACCAAATCGGTTTCACCACGATGCCTGCCGATGCGCGTTCGTCCGCCTACGCGACGGATGTGGCAAAAATGATCGAAGCGCCAATTCTCCACGTCAACGGAGAGGAGCCGATGGAGCTTTACTGGGCCGCACAATTCGCTTTGGAATTCCGCCAGAAATTTGGCCGCGATATCGTCATCGATATGTATTGCTACCGCCGCCAAGGTCACAACGAGGCCGACCAAGCTGCGTTCACTCAACCGCTCATCGCCAAGCACATCGCTGCACGCGAAACATTCGGCCAAGTTTACAAACGCCAACTCGTTTCCACAGGCGTGCTAACTCAAAAAGAGGCCGATGATTTGGAACAAGCGATTTGGGACAAGTTGGAAGATGGTCACAAAACCATGGTTGAACTATCCGAAGCTGGTGACCGCACGGTTTTCAGTGGATCAACAGCGATTATCCAGCCTAACTACTCTCACGCACCGGTCGCCACAGGAATTAGCCGTGATGTTTTGCAAAACGTTGGAAAGGCTCTAACAACCGTTCCAGATAATTTCAGTCTGAATCCAACTTTGGAAAAACGCTTCGTCCCGCGTCGTATCGAAGCACTTGAGAATGCTGGCCCGTTCGATTGGGCTTTCGCGGAATCGCTCGCATTCGGTTCGCTTTTGTTAGAAAATACTCCAATCCGTCTTTCCGGACAAGATTGCCGCCGCGGCACGTTCTCCCATCGCCATGCGGTCTTTTATGATTATGAAACACGCGAGCGCTACATCCCGCTTCAAAATCTTTCTCCGGATCAAGCGAAGTTCTGTGTATACAATTCCTTGCTCTCCGAATTCGCAGTGCTAGGATTTGATTACGGTTATTCGCTTTCCTATCCGAGCATGTTGCTGATGTGGGAAGCCCAGTTCGGGGATTTCTCGAACGGTGCTCAGGTCATCATCGATCAGTTTATTTCTTCTGCTGAATCGAAATGGCAGACACCAAGCGACTTGGTAATGCTCCTCCCACACGGCTACGAAGGTATGGGACCCGAGCACTCCAGCGCGCGTCTTGAGCGTTTCCTTCAGCTTTGTGCGGAAGACAATCTCATTGTCGGAAACTTCACCACACCCGCCCAATACTTCCACGCACTACGCCGTCAGAAGCATCGCAAGTTCCGCAAACCTCTGGTCTTAATGACTCCGAAAAGTTTGCTCAGCAGACCGGAAGCGATTTCAAGCGAAGAAGAGTTTCTTGAAGGCACCTGCTTCCAAGAAATCCTACCCGACACCATGGTCTTTGAAAATCCGGATCAGGTGAAACGCGTCGTGCTCTGCTCCGGTAAAGTCTACTACGATCTCGCCGCCTACCGGAAAGATCACAACATCAATGACGTCGCGATTTTGCGCGTTGAGCAACTCTATCCTTTCCACGGAGAAATGCTAAAAGCTCAATTGCAAGCCCTACCAAATGTTGAGCGCTTGGTCTGGTGTCAAGAGGAGCCGAAAAATATGGGCGCATGGTCTTACATCGCTCCACAAATTGAAGCTACTCTCGGTGTCTGGCCTGTCTATGCGGGGCGTAAACCCGGTTCGAGTCCTGCTGCAGGATCCAAAGCCATGCACTATCGCGAACAAAAAGCACTTCTCACTCAAGCCTTCGAAATCTAACATTTTTATATAAACTACCTCTATCATGGCCATCGATATCAAAGTGCCGGCAGCCGGCGAATCCATCACTTCCGCGAACATCGCGAAATGGTATAAAAGTAACGGCGACTTCGTCAAAAAGGGCGAGGCTCTCGTGAGTTTGGAAACCGATAAAGTTTCCAATGAACTCGAAGCCGAGGCAGATGGGGTTCTTACCATCACTGTCGGTGAAGGCGAGGAAGTTTCCATCGGAACTGTGATTGGTCAGCTTGCCCCATCTACAGGAAGTTCAGCTCCTGCCGCAGTAGCACAACCTGCCGCAGCACCCGCACCCGCACCTCCTGTTGCCACTGGCGCTGCCGTAGAAATCGTGGTGCCAGCCGCTGGGGAATCCATCACCTCGGCCAACGTTGCGGCATGGCGCAAAAAAGATGGCGACTTCTGTGAAAAAGGCGAAATCCTCGTGACCTTGGAAACCGATAAGGTTTCTAACGAACTTGAAGCTCCAGTTTCTGGAAAGTTGCAAATCCTTGTGCACGAAGGAGAAGTTTCGATTGGAAAAGTCATCGGGATGATCGCACCTGGCAAAGGCGCAGCCGTTGCTCCGACTCCAAAACCAGCACCACTTGCAGCTGTCAGTGAATCGCGTCCCAAACCTGATCTCTCAGTGCTCTCCGCACCAAAAGCCGCTGCTGCTCCTGCTGCTATAAATGAGGACGGTCGCACCACACGACGCAAAATGTCGATGCTGCGTCGTAAGATCGCCACGCACTTGGTTAATGCTCAACAAACCGCTGCGATCCTTACCACATTCAACGAGGTCGACATGACCGCCGTGATGGAATTGCGCAAAGGCGTTCAGGAAGATTTCTTGAAAAAGCATGGAGTCAAACTCGGTTTCATGTCCTTCTTCGTCAAAGCCGTGGCTCAAGCACTCAAAGATGTGCCAGCAATCAATGGTCGTATCGATGGAACCGATATCATTGAAAATCATTTCTACGATATTGGTGTTGCGATCGGTACAGAGAAAGGTCTGATCGTTCCTGTGCTTCGCGATTGCGATAAAAAATCCTTCGCGCAAATCGAACAGGATATTCTGGATTACGCAGCGAAAGGTAAAGCCGGAAAAATCGAGATCGAAGACCTGCAAGGCGGCGTGTTCACGATTTCTAACGGCGGAACCTATGGGTCGCTGCTCAGCACGCCTATTCTGAATCCTCCACAAAGTGGCATCCTTGGAATGCACACCATTCAGCAACGCCCGGTCGCCCTCAATGGTCAAGTTGTCATTCGTCCGATGATGTATCTCGCCCTGAGTTACGATCACCGCCTTGTCGATGGCAAGGAAGCCGTCACTTTCTTGATCCGAATCAAGGAATGTCTAGAGTCTCCGCATCGTTTAATGCTTGAAGTGTGATGCTTTGGCTTTAATCACCTGATCTACAGATTTGAAAAAGTTCCTTCCATATTACCGTCACCTTTTGAAGGTGAAGTGGAGCTTTTTTATCGGGGTTGCCGCGGGTCTGGTTTACGCTGCCGCATCGGGAGCAGGCATGCCTTTGATGATAAAAATCGTTTTTCCGATCTTGTTCAGTGAGAATGTGGATCAAACTAATCCTTATGTCATCTGGCTTGTATCAAAACTGGGTGAAATCTCTAGAAATGATCTTCTGATATACACCTGCTTGTGGATTCCGGGCGTTTTTTTGATTAGGGCCGTTGCCGGCTATACGAATGCGTATTTCATCCAATACACCGGAATGCGGGTGGTGGAGTCGGTTCGAACGGATCTTTTCATCAAGCTGCAAAGTCTGCCACTCGCTTTCTTTAGAAAAAACACATCAGGTGATTTGCTGGCGCGCGTCATGAATGACGCACAGTTACTCCAACAGGTCATAGCACAGGCATCGAGTGATCTAATCAAACAACCTGCCACCATGCTGTTCGCTTTGGCAATGGTGGGATGGATGTCATACCGGGATAAGAGTTTGTTCATTGCTCTCATTGCTCTGGTTTCTGTGCCGCTTTGTATTTTTGCGATTCGGTTTGCTGGTAAAAAACTCACAAAAAGAGCCGCCGCCCTTCAATCCCGCGGGGGTGATCTTTCGGCCTCATTGTCAGAAAACCTGCAATCCGCACTTGAGATTCGTGGATACAATCTCCAGCAATCGCAAATCGATCGATTCAAAATGCGGATCGCGGAAATTTTGAAGTTGGCAATGAAAGTGGTGAAGTATCGCCAAATCATTTCCCCTTCGATCGAAGTGGTTGCGGCTATGGGTTTTGCAGCGGCGCTGTTTCTCGGAGTGCGGGCCGGAATGACCCGAGATGGATTCTTGGCTCTCGGCATGGCGCTTTACATGTCATATGAACCGATAAAAAAACTCGGCAACATGCATTCACTTTTTCAACAAGGCAAAGCCTCGGTGAATCGATTGAATTATATTTTAAATTCCGATGATACGATTTCGAATCCCGAATCACCCAAGCCTTGTCCTGAGTCAGCTGTCGAAATTTCATTCAATCATGTGACATTTGCTTATCATGATGAACCTGTTTTGCATGATCTGAATTTAACCATTCCAGCTGGACAGGTTGTTGCTTTGGTTGGTCCAAGTGGTGCTGGGAAAACCACATTTGCGCATTTGGTTCCCAGATTTTACGATCCACAACATGGGGAGGTGTGTTTAAATGGGGTGCCTGTTAGGGATTTTTTGAAACATGATCTTCGTGAACGGATTGCGATCGTGCCACAAATGCCAGCGCTTTTCATGGGGACTCTTGAAGATAATATTCGTGTAGGTAATTTCGATGCCACTCAAGAGGAGATTGAAACGGCGGCAAAAAAGGCTTTTGCTCACGATTTCATCATGGAGTTTCCAGACGGCTACAAGACCGCGGTCGGCGAGCGCGGGGATCTGCTTTCCGGAGGTCAGCGTCAACGCATTGCGATAGCCCGTGCATTTTTAAAGGATGCGCCGATCTTGATTTTAGACGAAGCCACCAGTGCTCTAGATACGGAAAGCGAAGGCATGGTGCAGCAGGCACTCGCCGATTTAGTGAAAGGCAGGACCACCCTCATCATAGCCCACCGTTTCAGCACGATCCGTATTGCGGACCGTATCTTGGTTTTCAAAAACGGCCGAATTGTCAGTGACGGGACTCACGAGGAACTCGAAAAAACCGATCCCATTTACCAAGCCATGGTGATGGCGGAGTTGAGGTGAGTCGGTTGCGGCTACGCCGCGCGGTAGTTCAGTTTTACTGTAGCCCGGTTTAGACTGGTTGCCAAAAATCTTTGCCGAAACGGGAAGATTATGAGGTTTGGAAAAATGCCGCCTTGCGGAAAATGGATATGGAGTTCCGGCCTGTAAGCAGTGATTTTGATCCAGCCATCCGGCTGGCCCCTTCGGGCGATCGCTACGCGACCGTCCATGTCGCTCCGCTCCATTGTCGTTACTCCTCAGTTGCGGATGTTTACAAAAGTCCTGGGACAGATGAAACCACTTGATGGTATCTACCATTGGTACATATCTTTACACATGGACACGGCAAAGTTATTCAAAAGCGGGCGCAGCCAAGCCGTTCGCTTGCCTAAAGAGTTCCGCTTTGAGGGCGACGAGGTGATGGTCACGCGGCTCGGTGCTGCGGTGGTGTTATTGCCTAAAAATCACGATTGGGCTGTGATGTTTGGTGCTCTCTATGGATTTACTCATCGCAGCACATAGTCGCGCGGCCGGTCTCATCCTAGTCACTCATAACACCCGAGAATTCAACCGCGTGCCTAATCTAGTCGTGGAAGATTGGGCGATAGAGGAGGCCTGAAAGCAGAGTGAACGTAGATGGGAGTCAAAGGTCTAAAAGTCTTAAGGTCGATCCTACTTCGCCCCAAGGCTACGAAGGACGAGAAGTTGATGTTCCAGTTTTATAGAATAATCGCACCAGCGATTGAAACCAGGGCTTTAAGACTTTCGACTTTTGACCTCTTCATGCGACTTCCCAAGCCGGCCAGAGGCACGGCTCTCCGGTACTACTGCTCACTCTATTGCGGTTAAGAAGATGAAGAGAGCGGAGCGCTAACTAAGGACTAGGAACCAAGAACCAAGAACTAGGGTGTTTATTTCGTTTTTGCAAATTAGCTCAGAAACATTCACCCTTGATTGAGATTGAGAGCGTCACTTCACATATTAGTTGTCAGCGATGGTAAAGCGGGTCACGAGAACCAATCGCTCGGACTGGCTGAGGCCATGGCGCGTCGTGTGCATGCGGAGATCCATCTGGTGCGCGTTGATGTGAAAAAAAATATTTGGTGTAGGGTCAGTGAGGCGCTGGAGTTGAGTCGCAAATTTCCAAAGCCTGACTTTGTGATTTCTGCAGGAAGCAGCACACATATCGTGTTGTGGTGGTTGGCGCGTAAATTCGATGCGCGGAGTATCGTTTTGATGAAACCTTTTTTGCCGATGGCGTTGTTTGATTGGTGTGTCGCACCTGAGCATGATTTTAAATCGACCCCCGACTTCGAGAATTTGATAATCAGCAAAGGCGCATTGAATCGGGTGATTCCAGTGGAGGGGGATAGATCGGAGAAAATATTTTTGATCGGTGGTCCATCGAAGATTCATGGGTTTGATGAAAAAAAATTGATTGAGCAGATTTGTGAGATTACGAGGGACGGAACATGGCAGGTTGCAGATTCAAGACGGACACCGGGTGATTTTCTCAAACGCTTGGAAAATAAAATTCCGAATCTAACCATTTTCCCACACCAAGACACAAAGCCTGGTTGGTTGGCAGGAAAACTTTCCACTGCGTCAGAGGTTTGGGTGACCGAGGACTCGGTATCGATGGTTTATGAAGCGCTCACTGGAGGAGCGAAAGTGGGGGTCTTGGATATGCCACGGCTAAAGCCAGAAGCACGGGTGATACGCGGATTGGAAAAACTGAAGGAAGATGGATATTTGATCGGTGGAGCTGAAAAGAACATGCAGGCTTTGGCGGAGGCGGATCGTTGTGCGGGGGTGATACTGGGTTCTTAGTTCTTAGTTCTTAGTTCTTGGTTCTTGGTTCTTGGTTCTTGGTTCTTGGTTCTTGGTTCTTGGTTCTTGGTTCTTGGTTCTTGGTTCTTGGTTCTTGGTTCTTGGTTCTTGGTTTGACTCCGCTGCGCTCCGTCCAAGCGGTCAGGACTTCGTCATAAGATGAAGGTTCGCTAGCGCTTACTCGGCTTTGTGGTTCTTGGTTCTTGGTCGGCCAATGTTTAGGAGCGCAGCCCAACTAAGAACTAGGAACTAAGAACCAGGAACGACTACTGCGCAGCCTAACTAAGAACCAAGAACTCCCCTGAAAGCGCTTCACCTGCGGATTTTAGAACTCATCGCTCTTGCGCGCTTCGAAATTCCAGCTAACCAAGGGCTGTGGAGGAAAAGGAGTATAAGAAAGGAACGTTTCCGCTGTTGTGGTTGGCGTTTTTTTTTCATGGCATGGCACCAGGGTTCTGGGTGCCTTCCCTGACCAATGTTCTGAAAGCAGAAGGCTTGCAAGGCTGGCAAGCATTGGCGTTTGCGATGGCACCCATCGCATCTCTGATCTCGCCTTTGGTGGGCGGTGCGCTTGCGGATGAGAGGATGTCCGCACAGAAACTCATGGGCTGGAGCTCTTTGCTCGGTGCTGTGACTATTGTTTTCGCCTTCCTCGCTCTGGATCTCGGTTGGAGTCCAGTTTGGTTTTTGTTCGGCCTTGCCATGTATTCTTTGGTTTCGGGTCCCACATGGGGATTAATGGCTACAATCAGCCTAACACATCTAACACATGGTGAACGCCATTACCCGATGGTAAGAGTGGGCGCAACATTCGGATGGATGGCTGCGGGTTTTTTGATCAGCTACGTGTTGAATGCCGATACTTCAGTGAATTGCGGCTACGCTGCTGGAGCTGCACGCATCGCTGCAGGTGTGCTGGCGTTCTATCTTCCTAACACCCCACCTTTGGGGCTGGGTAAATCATGGAAAAGCGCCATGGGTCTGGACAGTTTTAAACTGTTTAAAAATCGCGACCACGCCGTGTTGTTCGGAGTTACAGGTTTGTTTTCCGTGCCGCTGATCGCGTTCTACATGTATTCCGCGGAAATGTTCAAAGACCTCGGAAATAAAGCACCCACGGCATCCGTCAGCGTGGCCCAGTTCTCTGAAGTGTTCGCTATGTTTCTGTTAGGAACGATGATGCTGAAATACAAACTCAAAACCCTCATGATGTGGGGCTTAGGTTTGTCGGTTCTTCGTTACGCCATGAGCGGTTACTCGGGCATTAGCGGAGTGATCAACTGGCACTTCGCAGGGGTTGCTCTTCATGGCGTTTGTTACACAATCTATTTTGTCAGCGCCCAAGTGTATCTGGATAAACGCGTCGATCCCGCCATGCGCGGACAAGCACAGGGTTTGTTCGGCCTGATGTCATCCGGAATCGGCCCGCTGTTCGGAGCCTACTTCTGCGCATGGCTGCGCAGCGCCTGCGTCGATGATCAAGGCAATGGCTGGGAAAATTTCTGGTGGGTCCTAGCCGGCATCATCGCTATCTGCTGGGGGGTATTCGGCATGCTTTATAGAGGGGTGAAAGTATCGAGTGAGCAGTGATCAGTGATATTGGAGAGCCGTGCCTCTGGCCGGCTTGGTGAGTCGGTGAGTCGGTGACGGAAATGATCAGTCGAGTTGGCGGATGGCGAATTTGATCTGATCAACGACAGTTAGCCATGACTCGTTGGCAAGTGAGATGGGATCGGGCTCGGAATCCGCATTGTCGAACCATGCAAGGCTGCGTATTGCCATGAGCAGCGCAGGGCGTTTGCTTGGCTGGGCTATTCTTGGACAGGGCGTGCAGTCGTGATGAGTTTCACGGATTTTTCGCGATTATCCCGGTAATAATCGAAGGCGTCGTTGAGGGATTCGAACTCTTCGAAG
>Ga0315902_10002202_pt1 | contig 30721 bp, 24 predicted proteins | sample LakEriMetagenome_9_FD_203523 | JGI IMG/M metagenome (GOLD analysis project Ga0315902, IMG submission 203523) | Freshwater fungal communities from buoy surface, Lake Erie, Ohio, United States - Buoy 12 MA117 | ecosystem: Environmental > Aquatic > Freshwater > Lake > Lake biofilm | place: USA...
CTTCGGGGAACCTGAATAGTCATTCCAAAGAGCCGGATGTGCGAACCACAAGTCCGGTTCTGTGAGAGGTCCGGGGGAGCGATCCCCCGGGCCTACTCGACAAGTGCCGTGGCCGGAGCAGACACCGGAGCCGCGGCCCGGCCGGGATTGGTGCGAGAGACAGACTGAGTCGTTGTTTGGGCGGTTCGAACCAGACGGTCGCGACTCTGCGATCGGGTGGCCAATTTCATTGGCAAACGACGCCCAGAACTCCGCGCAAAAAAACGCCCCCCGGCATGTCGTCGTGAACCTGCCGGGGGGGCGTTGGATTCAGAGAGTCATCCAGCCGGACCGGAGATAGTGGATCCCCGCTCTGCAATGGCTCAATCGTGGGCCGCGTTGGGATCCGGCTCGGGGAGGAAGAAGCAGCAGATGTTGCCCAGCAGATACGCGAAGGCCGCGACGCCAGCCGCGGTCAGGGCGAATTTCTCGGGCGTGGTTCCCACGCTGGCGGGCAGCGTGTCGACAATCGTCGTGGTCAGCAGGGCGAACGAGGTGCCAAACATTCGGCCGCCGATGTTCGCCGCAAAGCTTTCCCCGGTTCCCCGCAGGTGCACCGGGTAGGCCAACGGCAGGTAGTTCCCCCAGAAGCTGAACTGGGCGACCGTAAACAACCCCGCCAGGAACATCCCCAGTGACATCGTCGTGACCGGCAGCTTGCCCAGGTAAATCTTCGTGAGATCCAGCTCGAAGAAGGTGGTGTTGGGGATCTTCAGGAAGAAGTAGAAAATGAGGGGCACGATGAACAGCCCCGGACCCTGGAAGATCCGCATCAGCTTCTGCCGGCTGGCGATCCTGACCGCCAGCAGGGCGAGCAGGAAGCGGCCGACGAGTCCCCCGACTTCCTGCATCTTGGTGTACTGGCTGGCGACCTTTTGCTCGGTCCGGATCGTGGTGGCGATCTTCATCGCCTTGGCCTTGTCCGCATCGGGGGGCAGCGTCAATTCGCCGACCGCCGCTTCGACCTGGGCCTGGGTCCCCTTCAGCCCCTTGACGATCTCAGGAAGCTGCTGGATGGCCCCAAACGCCGCCCCGTAGCTGCAGGCGAACATGATCGTGGTGACGAGTGTCGTCCGCCGCAATTCGGGAGAGAACAGTTCGGCAAAGCTGGGCCGACGCAGCGTTCCGGCCGCCTTTTTCTGCGCCCAGATCGGGCTTTCGGGCAGGAAGGGGCGGATGATGATCAATGGCAACGCGGGAATCAGCCCCGACATCAGGGTGTACCGCCAGGGAGCATGCTCGAACCCTTCCTTGATCTGTCCCAACAGGGGGGTCAGAAAACCAGGGATGGCGATCGCCGGCAAAGCGTCGGCCACGGCTTTCCCATCCGCTCCTTTGCTCGACAAATATTCGCTGGCAATGGCCACCAGCAACCCGCCAATCGAAGAGAACGCCTGGGTGTAGCCCAGCACCTTCTCACGTTGGATCGGGTTGGGGAACAACTCGGCCAGCCAGGCTACTGCCGCCACGAATTCGACGCAGACCCCGATGAAGGTCGTGCAGCGGAAGAACAGCAGCATGTAGATGTTGGTCGAGAACCCGGCGAGGAAGGCCGAGACGGCATACAGGATGATGCTCCAGGTGAGCACGAACCGTCTGCCCAGCCGGTCGGTCAGCACCCCACCCCACATTCCTACCAACCCGCCGACAAACGCCGGCACGAAGAACATGATCCCCTTCCAGATGCCCGGAGCGGTTCCCAGCAGTTCCTGGGAGGCAGGGCCGAGAATCAACGGCAGCATTAGCAGTTCGTAAATGTCGAACGCGAAGCCAATCGCGGCGATGATGCAGATGAGCCACTGGACAGTGGTCAGACCCTGAGCGGGAGGAACTGTCTTCTGCGACATGTTGCTTCCTGGAAGGCTGGGCGGGAGGGGGTGGGGGTAGGAATGAACAGCACTCTATCGGGCCCGATCGCCTGAGTGAAGCGAGTTGGCTGGGAGAAATGGAACACGCGAGGCGCCCCACAACCGCCGTGTGGAGGTGGCCACGTCGCAGAAGATTCGCCAGGAACTGTCGGGAAGAGCTGGAAAAGAGTGATTTCCCGAAACCGAGGGGCGGACTACACTCCCCAAACCGTTTGAGGTCAGTCCCCGACAGATGGACCGTGGCAGGTTTCCAGACTGGCGGACAATTTCCCACAAGGATGTGCGGCATGTCAGATTCCCAGCTTCCCACGGCCGCGATGTCATCAGCCTCATCGTCGCTGGGGGCCCGGGTGTGGCCGTGGGTCAAGTGGGGACTGTTTGGCCTGGTGATTTGGTTTGTCTCCCGCCAGGCCCGCGACATGTGGCGCGACCTGGAGGGGAAGTCGCTGGCGATTGACCTGACAGCGTTCGCCCTCTGCGCCCTGTGTACCCTGCTCGCGTGGTTCCCATCGATCTGGTTCTGGCGCTGGCTGCTGGTGGAACTGGGGGTGAAATCTCCCTGGTTCCCTACGATCCATTCCTATTTGCTCGGGCACCTGGGGAAGTACGTTCCCGGCAAGGCGACCGTCATCGTGATCCGGACGGCCATGCTGCGCAAGTTTGGCCTGCGGCCCGCCGTGGGGGCCTTTACTGTGACGCTTGAGACGCTCACCTACATGGCGGCGGGGGTAGCGACAGTGGCGATGCTGGCCCCGTATGCCTCGGTGAATGTGCCGCATCTCGAATGGCTGAAGATGCTGGCGGAACGTCCCGCCTGGGGGATCGGCGTGGCCCTGGGGGTGACCCTGGCGGGCATCGTGGGGCTGTCTCTCTCTTCCCGTCAGTTTGTGACCCTCGCGTCGCGGATGGCGGAACGGAGAGGGGATGGCGACGGCGTGCTGGAGCATCTTCCCTGGTATCTGGTGCCGTGCGGTTTTGTGCTGTTTCTCGCGGCGTGGTGGATTCAGGGGCTCGGATTGGGGTTGGCCATTCTCTCCGTCAGTCCGCAGGACTTCGCCTGGAGCGACTGGCCTCGCTGGACCGGAGCGGCCGCCATTGCCATGGTGGGTGGTTTCGTGGCCCTGTTCGCCCCCGGTGGACTGGGGGTGCGGGAAGCCCTCACGCTGGCCCTGTTGTCGAACCTGGAACCCGGAGCGGCTGTGCTGGTGACAGTGGTGTGGCGGGCGGCGAGTCTCGTGGGAGAACTCGTCTACACCGCGCTCTTCACGCTGGTCGACCGCAGTTTGCCGCTTGAACAGTCGACGCGGGGGGAACGCCCCGCTGCGGAGGCATAGATCAGCACGGCCAACGGGACTTGCTTCGCCGCCGGTCGCCCAGTCCCCAAATCTGCGTGCATGGGGGGAAGCTGGTGCCGAAGATGCCCCGTTCCTCTCATCTTCGATCGCGTAACGCCCGGTAGACGATTGGCTTGATCCGGTTCTCAAGCTGCAGCGTGAAGGGCATCACCTGCGACAGGGCGATGACCGCCAGTTCATCCCGTGGCGAGACCCAAAAGTGAGTGGAGGCGGCCCCCCCCCAGCCATATTCGCCCACGGACGGACCGGTTGGCGTCGTGGGAGGCTGGCAGACCACCGAGACCCCCAGGCCGAATCCCTGGTGGGGCTGCGGCTGATCGGCAACGGTGATGGGGTAGGCCGAGCCGAGCAGTTGATTGCCGGTGAGGGCCTGGATCGTCGCAGGTTGCACCAGCGCAGTGTCTCCCACCCGACCGTGCAACAACAGCATCCGGCAGAACCTGATGTAGTCGGCGGCAGTGGAGACCAGGCCGGCTCCGCCCGAGAGAAAACGGGGAGGCTGCCGCAGACGGCTCGACTCCGGGCGTTCCATGACGGCCAGCCCACCATTCGCACCCCGACCAAGCAGTTCGAGGAAGCGGGGGAATGACTCGGGAGGAACCGAGAAACCGGTCTCACGCATACCGAGTGGAACCAGCAATTCCCGGGACAGGAACTGATCGAAGGGTTGGCCAGAAACCACTTCGATCAGCCGCCCCAGCAGATCGGTGGCGACGCCATAGGTGAATCTGGCACCCGGCTGGCTGATCAATGGCAATGCGGCCAACTTGGTTACCAGTGTCGCCAGGTCGGTCTGTTGATCGAGCAGTCGGGCCTGTTGATAGAGCTGCTCGCCGGTCGAACGGCCCAATGCCCCGTAGGGCATTCCGGCAGTGTGCCGCAGCAGATCCCGCGGAGTCAGTGAACGCTGGGCGGGAAATTGGGTGATACCATCCTCCTGCAACACCCTTCGATCCGCCAACTGGGGCAGAAATCGTTCGAGGGGGGCATCGAGATCGAGCTGGCCCCGCTCGGCCAGTTGCAACACCGCCAGACTGGTGAGGGGCTTCGTCATCGAGAAGATGCGGAAGATCGAGTCCCGTTCGAGGGGGATTCCGCCTGCGGCATCGCGGGTCCCGATGGCTTCGAAGAAGACGACCTGACCACGGCGCAGGATCGCGACAACCGCTCCGGCCAGGCGTTGCCGCTGCCGCAACTCTTCAATCGCCGGGCGAATCTCGGCCAGCACCTGCGGATCAAATCCGAATGCTGCGGGGTCGGCCGGTGAGAGTTCGTCGGGGATCAATGTTGCAGCCGAACGGGGAAGGGGGAGAATGAAAAGACCCCGGCACAAATCGGCCGGGGTCGAGAGTCGTGATCGGATTTTACAGTGACCAGACCGTTCAGGCGGCCCGGGCGGGCACCAGAGTGAACGACTCCGACTGGAACCGATCGCGGTAGCCGCTGACATGCTGATCGTGCAATTGCCCGACCGAGTCGCGAATCAGGGGGAGCGGCACATTCAGGGTCTTGCGGATCCGGCGGCTTTGCAGAGAGGTTTCGCCGCCGCCGAATTCCCGGCGTCCATTCGCCCCCAGGTCGTGGGCGTTGAGGCCCGCGAGGGGCAGGCCGAACTGGTCGGCCAGGAGGCAGGCGAACCGGAAGGGATTGACTCGTTCGCCGCCGCCGATGTGGTGAATGCCCGCCAGCTTCTTGACGTGGGCTTCTTCGAGGACGCCGGCGAGGTCGGTCACCAGGATGGGGGTGGCATGGCGCTGGCAGTCCAGACGCAGTTGCCCATCGTTGGTGAGAGTTTCGACAACCTGTTCGGGAAGACCGGCCAGTTCCGGGAGGGGGGCCCATCCGAAGGCGTTGGTGCGAACCACGAGGGCTTGTGGATTGGCGGTCAAAACGGCCTGCTCGGTTTGGCGGAGCAGACGGGCTTCGGAACTGTCGCAGAAGCAATTCCCGGTTTCACGATGGAACATCCAGGGGCCGGTGAACACGGCATCGGAGGAAATGAGGGTGAATTCGGCTCCCCATTCCCGAGCGGCCTCGGCCCATTCGGCAGCGGCACGCGACCAGTCACAAGAGTTCCAATCGGGCCGCTGTTCATTCCAGGAAGAGACGGCTCCCGGACCGCAGAAGACCACCCAGTCGGGCTGACTGGCGAGCATGCGTGCTGCGGCAGGCTGGAGGGGAGATGCCGGACCTTCCAGGTCACAGCCTTCAATCGCCAGCGGGTGTTGCCAGCAAACTCCGGTCACCGGTCGTCGCCCGCCCCACCAAACCGCAAGATTGGCTCCCACCACAGAATCGACACCGGCGATCAGCAGTCTGTCCACGCGCAAGCCTCCATGCTGTGTGTCGCACTGATCGGCGGGCCGGTCGCCCTCGATCCGGTACGAAGTCCAATCTCGTTGCTGCCAGACCGGGGTCTGACGGTCGATTCCGGGGAACGCGTCCCACGCCGCCGGGATCGGAGCGGAGTATAGAAGGCGGTCAAAAACACGCCAAGATCGTTTTTTCCGTGGATTTCCTCGTCTTTTGCTGGGATTTGTTCTCGGGATGGCGCAGTTTTTGTGCCAGTTGTGGAGGCGTCTGGACTGGGAAATCTCCAGATCGTCGTGCCGGGACCGCCCGGTGTCAGACGGCGTTACAACCGTCAGAACCAGTTGCGATTGTCTCAACCGGAATCTCGACTTGGTCAGATCAAGTTGCCTCGTGAGATTGTTCGATTTACCTCGGGGGGATTGCCCCGATTTCCCAAGTCGAACATCGGACTTTGACACTCCGCGGAGCTGTAATGCTGTTCCGAGCAGCTGATTCGCGTCTCGATAGACCACCCGTTTCCCCGTCGCCACTGAAGCCTCACCAGAAAATTGAACAAGAACGCGAAGAAATCCAGGTGTCCCGCCAGAAACGGCAGTCCGAATTCGACGCCTGGCAACGGGCCTGGCAACAGGTCTTGGCCGACATGTCGGTCGACCTGGAGCGTCTGACTCCCCCCACCCACCGCGAGGGAGATGCGCTGGTCCTGCGACCTCCGCGCATTGTGATGTAAGTTGGTCGAGCCACTCGGCATGCAGGGGCCTGGCCCTCCTGCACACATCAGCCGTAAACGGTTGTGCCAAGAGGTTGAAAACCGCACCAACGCTGGGCACGACCGACCCGGGGCGGGGGGGGCGCAGGCTTGCAGACAGGGTGGGCCCCCCCATAATCGACTCAGCGGCGGTCCGCCCGATCCCACCCATTCCCCGCTTCTCCTTTTGACGAAACGCTGTCTCCATGGCCCGCATCAACGAACACTACCGCAAACTGAAAGCTGGATACCTCTTTCCCGAGATTGGGCGGCGAGTTGCGAAATTCTGTGCCGAAAACCCTACAGCCAAGGTGATCCGCCTCGGGATCGGAGACGTCACCGAAGCACTCCCCCCCGCCATCATCCAGGCATTTCGCCAGGGGGTGGATGAACTGGCGGAACGCAAGAGCTTCCGGGGGTACGGCCCCGAGCAGGGTTACGACTTCCTGCGGGAGGCCATTCAGAAAAACGACTTCGCCTCGCGCGGCGTTCAGGTCGATGCCGACGAGATCTTCGTCTCGGACGGTTCCAAGTGTGACACCGGGAACATCCTCGAGATCTTCGGGTCCGACAATAAAGTGGCGATTGTCGATCCGGTCTACCCGGTGTATGTCGACACGAACGTGATGGCGGGCCGGACGGGACCCAGCGATGATCAGGGACGGTATGCCGGGCTGGTCTACATTCCCGCCACGGCGGCAAACAACTTCGTTCCCGAACTCCCCAAAGAACGCGTCGATCTGATCTACCTCTGCTATCCCAACAATCCCACCGGCATGGTGGCGACGAAGGACGAATTGGCGCGGTGGGTCGACTATGCGCGCAAGAACGATTCGATCATCCTCTTCGATGCGGCTTACGAAGCGTTCATCACCGACCCGAAGATTCCGCACTCGATCTATGAGATCGACGGGGCAAGGGACGTGGCGATCGAGTTCCGCAGTTTCAGCAAGACGGCTGGGTTCACCGGCGTGCGTTGCGCCTTCACGGTAGTCCCCAAGACGGTGATGGCCACAACGGATGGGGGCGAACGCATTCCCCTGCATGGTCTGTGGAATCGCCGGCACACCACCAAGTTCAACGGCGTGTCGTATCCGGTCCAGCGTGCGGCCGAGGCGGTCTATTCGGCCGAAGGAAAACCGCAGGTCAAGGCGCTTGTCGACTTCTACCTGACAAATGCCCGGCTGATCCGCGAGGGGCTGCAGGCTTCGGGCATCACCGTGTACGGCGGCGAGAACGCCCCCTATGTCTGGGTGAAGACTCCGGGAAATGAATCGAGCTGGGACTTCTTCGACCGGTTGTTGAAGACGGCCCATCTCGTGGGGACACCCGGCAGCGGTTTTGGTGCCAGCGGCGAAGGATACTTCCGCCTGAGCGCCTTCAACAGCCGGGAAAATGTCGAAGAAGCGGTGCGCCGCTTCCGCAAGGTTGTGGGCTGATCTCCCTCTCATCTGTCCCTCTGGGGCAGGCCTTCGGTCCGGGACGCGGGCGGCCGGCTGATTCGCTAACGACCGCCAGTCGAGTGACTTTGGCGGTCGTTGCGTTTCCGGCATGTGACTGGTCTGGGGCCGCGCGGCAACTGGCGTTCCGCCCGAGGGGCCGATTATGATCCGCACCACGTTTTGCCGGACCAGACGACAGCCCGTGTGGCGGCATGCTTTCTTCTTCAACTGCAGGGAATAACTCGCATGAGCGAACCTGTTTCGATTCCGTTGGACCGCCGGCGCTTTCTGGCTTCCAGTGTGCTGGCGGCTGCCTCGGGATGGACGTTGTCCGGCCAGAGCCTCTTCGCCGCTGATGACAAGGACCCCTGGAAAGGCTTCCAGATGGGGATCCAAAGCTATTCCCTGCGGGGATTTCCGGTCGACAAGGCGCTGCAGGTCTCCCAGAAGCTCGGCCTGTTGTTCTGGGAGACATTCCCGGGCCATGTCAAAGTGGGAACCGTCCCGGCCTACGTGGCCGAGCAACGCGAGTTGTTGAAGAAATCGGGTGTCAACCTTGTCGCATATGGCGTGGTGGAGTTTGACGGAGACGAGGCGAAGGCCCGTCCGGTGTTCGACTTCGCGAAAGCGATGGGCATCAAGTCGATCAGCGCCAATCCCAAGAAAGATGCGGCCACCTTCAAGCTGCTCGACAAGTTGGTTGAGGAGTATCAGATCAGCATCGCCATCCACAATCACGGTCCCGGGGCCCTGTACGACAGGATCGACGATGTGGTGAATGCCGTGAAGGATCACCATCCCCGCGTGGGGGCCTGTGTCGACACGGGTCATTTCCTGCGAAGCAAAGAAAGCCCGGTCGAGGCCATCGAACGGCTGAAGGGGCGGGTCTATGGCGTCCATCTGAAGGATGTGAAAGACGCCAAGATCTTCAAGATCGTGGGTGAAGGCGATCTTGACGTCGTGGGCTGCCTGAAAGCATTGAAAGCCCAGGACTACAAGTACTGCCTCGCACTGGAGTATGAAGAGAATCCCGAGAACCCAGTTGCCGATCTCGAGATTTGCATCGCCAATGTGAAGAAGGCGCTGGCCGCGGTTTGAGTCTGTTGAACGAGTCGACCAACCGGTCGGGGTGAGCCATTGAATGGGCCCATTCCGGCCGGTTCGACTTCGCTGACGCAAATCTCGCGCGATCAACGCGAGCCCTGGGGACGAGTTGACTCTGTCGCGTGCGGCAGGGAGTCTGTTCGAAGCCCGAATTTGGGAGCAAGCAGGATGTCACTGCAGAGTGTGTCTTCACGGCGGCAGTTTCTGGGACGGACGGTTTCGAGCCTGGCGACCGGTGGGGTGCTCGCTGCCGTCGCACTGCGCCCCGGGGGGCAGGAAATCCAGGCGGCGCCCCTCGATCGGGCGCTGATTGCCATCACGCTCGATCTCGAGATGAGCCGGAATTTCCCCCAGTGGGAAATGACGCACTGGGACTATGAAAAGGGGAACCTCGACGCAGACACCAAGGCCTACTCGATCGAGGCGGGACAACGGGTGCGGGAACGGGGCGGCGTCATCCACTATTTCTGTGTCGGGCGGGTTCTCGAGCAGGAGAGCGTCACCTGGCTGAAAGAATTGTCAGACTCCGGTCACAAGATTGGCAATCACACCTACGACCACGTCAACGTGCTGGCTCAGAAGCCGCAGGACGTCCAGTTCCGGTTTCAGCGGGCCCCTTGGCTGCTGCGCGGCCAAACTGCGGCGGCCGTCATCCAGGACAACATCCGGATCACGAATGAAGCGCTGCAGACCCGGTTGGGTATTCAGGCCAGCGGCTTTCGCACTCCCGGGGGCTTTGCCACCGGGCTCGAAGGGCGGGAAGATCTGCAAAAGATGCTGCTCGAACAGGGGTTCCAGTGGGCGAGCTGCAAGTATCCCAGTCATGCCACGACGGCGGCCGGCCAGCGCCCCACCGCGGACGTGTTTGCCGACATCGTCAAGAAGCAGGCCGCGGCCCAGCCGTATCGCTATCCGACGGGGTTGTGGGAAATTCCCATGAGTCCCATCAGCGACATTGGTGCGTTCCGGGGAGGACGCTGGCCCCTGGAGGATTTTCTCGAAGCAGTCCGGTTGGGGGTCACCTGGGCAATCGAGAACCGGGCGGTTTTCGATTTCCTCGCCCATCCCTCGTGCCTGCTGGTGGCCGATCCGCGGTTCCAGGTGATGGAGCTGATCTGCGACCTGGTGCAGAAGGCGGACGGGAAAGCCGCCCTGGTGGACCTTGACCGGGTGCATCAGAGTCTGGTCGTCACCTGATTCCACCCCCGAATCTTCCGCCACATCATGAGCACGCTGGTTGACATGTGGAGGGCCACGGTGGCCCGCTGTGGGGCGGAGCTGGCTGTGGTCACGCCCGCGGCACGGGTGACCTGGAGCACACTCGACTGCGGAGCGCAACGAGTCGCCGTATGGCTGCGGCATCACGGGTTGCAGCCGGGCGACAGGGTGGTCTTGCAGCTACCCAACTCGGCCGAGTACATCGCCGCGTACTTTGGAATTCTGCTGGCAGGTGGCGTGGCCGTAGGGCTGCATCCCGGCTTGTTGCCCGAGGAACTGGAGCGACTGATCGCCCACAGTGAATCGCGATGCGTGATCACCACCCCGGATCAGTGGCCGATGTCGCATTCGGGCACCGGGGTCTCCGTGCTGGATTGTACTCCGAATGGCCAACTGCAGTTCGGTACGGGAGAGATGGGAGAGGAGACCTTCGAGCCCGACACTCCGGCGCTTCCGGGGGCCCTCGCGCAGATCATCTACACCTCGGGAACGACTGGGCGTCCCAAGGGGGTTTGCCTGACTCATTCCGCTCTCGTGGCCAATACGCGGGCGATCGTCGCATGCCTCGGATTGACCGACAAAGATATTGGCTTGGGGGCGCTCCCCTTTGTCTATTCCTACGGCAACTCGGTGTTGTTGACCCATGTATCGGTGGGGGCTCGCCTGGTGTTGCCCCACGACATGGTCTTCTGGAATCGCACTCTGGACCTGCTGCAACGGGAAACAGTCACAGGTTTCAGTGGCGTTCCCGCAACCTTCGCGATGCTGCTTGAAAAGTCGAATTTCGCCAGCCGCCAGTTCCCCGCCCTCCGCTACGTGACCTGTGCGGGAGGGGCACTGCCCGAAGAACTGTTCCACCGTCTGCGCGAGATATTGCCACATGTCGGGATTCACCTGATGTATGGACAGACCGAGGCGGGGGCTCGGCTCTCGATGTTGCCGCCGGCTGACGTCGGCGACCGTCCCCGGTCGATCGGTCGGGGATTGCCCGGGGTGACTCTGCAGGTGGTCGATCCGCAAGGGGCTGTGGTGGGGGGGACGGACGTGGGTGAGTTGGTGGCCCAGGGGCCAAACCTGATGCAGGGGTATTGGAAGGACCCCGAACTCACCAGACAGGTGCTGCGGGACGGATGGTTGCATACGGGAGATCTGGCGTGTCGCGATGAACAGGGTTACTTGTTCATCGTGGGACGGCGGGTCGATATGATCAAAGTGGGCTCCTATCGGGTGGCCCCTTCCGAACTCGAGGAGATCCTGACGGGCTGTCCGGGTGTTGCTGAGGTGGCGGTTGTCGGCTTGCCCGATCCCATTTGGGGACAGGTTCCTGTGGCCTTTGTGGTTCCCCGGCAAAGTCTCGATCCCCCTGTGTCGGCTGATGCCGTACTCGAATATGTCTCGGGAAAAGTTCCCGTGTTCAAACGGCTGCGGGCGGTCAACTTGGTTCCAACGCTGCCCCGCACACTCAACGGCAAGATCAATCGGCTGAAATTGATGGGATTGGAATCCACCCCGGGACCGATGGTTTCCGAGAATCCAACGGAACGGTAGGATTCTGCAACTGCGCTTCGGCGGCCGCGGTCGTCCGTCCGGGTTCCCAGGCCGGTGTTCCCATCCGACTGAAACCTGGCAGGGAGGAGTTGCCAGGTCACGAGAGTTCGCCCGCTGTGATGTTGGCGTGATGCTGGGCCCACCTGGGTTCTGCACAGGGTCCCCCGGGAACTCCCGAGGTTTCCATGAGCGACAAGCTGTCCAATGAACAATCCCCCGTGGAAGTCCAAGAGGAACCTGCCGGGCAGGTCCTCGAGGAAGTTCTCGGATTGTTGAATCTCACCCGGCCCCGCCGAGGCGAGCGGCCTGCTGATTTTCTGCGCTGGAAGTATCTGGAGAACCCGGACGGCATCGCCGTCATCTGGACCGTACGGACGCGACCGGAGGGGAAACTGGTCGGGTTCACCGCCTGCATTCCCCGACGGGTTCTGGTGCGGGGATCCGAGCAGCTGGCCTGGGTGGGGGCTGATTTCTCGATTCATCCCGGGTTTCGGACTTTGGGACCGGCGGTCAAATTGCGACGGCAGGCCTCGCTTCAGATCAATACCGGAAAGGCGGCTTTTCTGTTCGCCCATCCGAACGACAAGATGGGAGCCATTCATGCCCGTTGTGGACACATTCCTCTGGGGGCGATGATCCAGTTGGCCCGTCCGCTGCAGTTGGCCTCGAAGCTCGCTCGCCGGAAGGGAGGCTCTTTTCTCAAACACATCGCCCGATGGGGGGTTGACCCGATGCTCCGTACGGCGATGAAGTTGTGGACTCCCCAGCTCAGTTCGATCCAGAGACTTCCTGCCCCCGTCTTCGACCAGCGTTTTGACGCTTTGTTTGCGACGCACGCCCATTCGTTCCCCGTCATGGGGGTCCGGGATGCGCGCTATCTTAACTGGCGCTGGAGTCCCCGGTCCGGAGACAATCCCCAGGTGCTGGTGGATCTGGAAGGAGGGGAATTGCGCGGATTTGCCGTTTTTACCACCGATCACGAAGACATCGTGATCCGCGATCTTTTTCCGGGCCACGACACCCGCGTGATGAACCGGCTGCTGTCGGCGGTCGTGCGTGAGGGGGTCATCAGCGGTATGTCGGGATTGCGGGCGTATTTCCTCGAGGGCAATCCGCTGATCACCCTGCTGCGCAACCGGTACTTCTTCCACCGGATGGAGCCGACCACAACCTATGTCTATGTCCCCCCCCGGTCTCTCTTGTATGATGACGTGACCAATCACCGGGCCTGGTTCATGTCTGTGGCCGACCGGGATGTCTGAGCACACGAGCCTTCCAGTTCTACCCTGGAGCGGGTGGGGAGAAGAGAATTGATTCGACGGATTCGGGATTTCCTCAAACGGCACCACTCCCCGCAGCGCGTGGATGCGGTTGGCAACGAACAGTCGCTGCTGCTGGCCGGGTTGCTGGATTCGACTCTCATGCTCGACCTCGTCAGTTACCTGGAGAATTCTCTGGGCATCACCATCGGAGAGGATGATCTGATCCCTGAGAACTTTGAGTCGATCGCGGCTATTGATCGCTATCTGCAAACGCGTGGTGTGGCGGATTCCTGAACCACGTCATGAACACCGGGTTTGGGTCCACCGACATTGCGCTTCCCTGGGGGGCGTGGTACTCCGAAACGAGCCTGCAACTCTCCCTCCCCCACTCTTGGTCGGTCGAGGTGTTGCCGTACACCCAACAACCCGGCTGTTCGCATCGCCGGATGGAGCAGGCTCTGGAGGATCTTCTCGGGTTCCCGTCGCTCCCCGAGTGGTGTTCGGGGGGAGGCCAGGTGGCGATTGCCGTGGATGACGTCGCCCGTCCCACCCAGGCCGCTCCGCTGCTCGACCTGCTGCTCGACCGCTTGGCAACACACGGAATTGCTGGCTCGCAGGTCTCGGTCGTCATTGGAGGAGGGACTCATTCCCCTCCGGACGCCTTGCGCATCGCGGCCAAGCTGGGCCCGCGGGTCTGCCGCGAGTGCCGGATCGAAGTCCATGACCCTCATGGGGATCTGGCAGAGACCGGGCTCCCGTATGGAGACCGGACGCTCCGCCTCAATCGGACCTTTCTCGAAGCCTCGCTGAAGATTTGCGTGGGGTCGGTGCTGCCCCATCCGTTTGCCGGGTATGGGGGAGGGGCCAAGATGCTGGTGCCGGGCCTCAGCGATGTCCCCACCACGGATCGGACCCACAAGTTTGTGCTGCTGGGGCTGCGGGGAGGGACCAACCCCCGATACAACCGCTTTCGAACCGAAATCGAACAGTTGGTCCAACCGCTGGGGCCGGTTCTGGCGGTGCAGTGTGTTCCCAATGTGCGCCGGGAAACCTGCGCTGTGTTCGCCGGTGATCTGGTAGCCGCCCATCGTGCGGCATGTGACTTCGCCGCACAGACGTATGCCACTCCGATTGCGGGGGAATACGATGGCTTGATTCTCAACGCCTATCCCAAGGATGTCGACCTGCTGCAGTCGCAGGGGGCGCTGGTGGCGCTCAAGACACTTGCCCGTTCCCCCCTGCGCGAGGAGGGGGTGGCGGTGCTGACCACCGCCGCCTCGAACGGTGTGGGAGTCCACGAGCTGTTCGGCCCTGGCGGACTCAGCCAGGGCCCGCCAAAACCGCTCCGGGAATTCCGGGGACGTGAGTTGTGGGTTTTGGCTCCAGGATTGATGCCGGCCGATCTGCGTTGGTACTTCCATGAGTCCGTCCGCTTCTTTGACGATCCGGTGACATTGGTAGCCGCACTTCAAGACCGGCTGGGCCCTCGGGCCCGCGTCGGCATCGCCCTCAGCGCTCCCTTGCAACAGTTTGTCGAGGCGAACTGAACCCCGCGGCATTCGTGGGGCATCTGCGGAAAGACCAATCATCAGCCCTCGGCGGCTTCCGTGATCAGCGACAACCCGTCGATCCAGATCTCCAGGGGGGGCGCTCCCCACGAGTCGAACCCCAGCGACAGCCACTGCAGCGTCTCCAGCGGAACTCCGGTCCGTTGCCATTGCTCGTCCCCCGCGAGGGGAATGCGAAAAAATGTCCACCCCTCCCGCGCCTCCGTCTCGGCGGGCTGTCCCAACAGATCGGTTCTGGGACGGAATTCGACCTTCGTCCCCGCCGTGCCAAACAGCGTCACCAGGGGATTCAAATCCTGCCACGCAGGGATATTTTCGTTGCGGGTTTTCAGCCAGAAGACCAGGTGTGTCTTACCGGTGAGATCCTGGTTCGCCTGATGATCGCTGGGGTATTCGAGAGACACCCGCTGGCCGCCGTAGGGCTGGACCAATGCGCGAATCGAGACCTCCCCGGCGATGCGTTGCACGCGATCCTGTTGAAAAGTGACCTTCGACTGCGGATCCACAAACCCCCAGCGCTCGGCCGCTCCCTCGGTCGGCTCCTCCGAACCCTCCTGGACAACATACAGGTCGCGCCACGCCAGATCCGAGAAGCGTCCGTTGTTCACGGTCAGTCCCACGCGGTGGAACCCCGGCCGTGAGAACCGGTGCTCAAACCTCGGCATTGTCACCCAGGTTCCCTCTCCCAGGTACCAGCGGAAATTGAGCGGGCGTCCCGCGGGGTCGGCCGAACCCGAGGCGTCGAATGTCACCAACTCTCCCACTCGGACCGTCTGGGGAGCCAACAACCGGGCCCGCGGGGTGGTGGTGATGTCGGTCCGGGTGTCGTGATGGTCCACCTGCGTGACCCCGCCCGCGTCGACAAATTCACCCAGCCGATTGGCCAGGAACTCATTCCCTGCGAGGTCCAGCCAGTCGGCGTGCTTCGCGTAGATCCCCCAGCGATTTCGCTCCAGCCAATTCCGTTCGAGAATCCAGTGATGAGCGCGAAATTTCTTCCCCTGGGTTGCTTCATCCCCCAGGAGCGCGATTCCGGCCCCGTTGTTTCCCACGCAGCGGTTTCCCCGTACCACCGTATGGCTTGAGGGGCCGAACATGAAGACAATCCCCGCATGTCCGCGGTCGGGAAGATGAGGCGAGTTGTGCGGCCCATCGGGCAGTCCGTTGTAGCTGGCTTCGTTGTCGATCAGCACGGTCTGGTCCGAAGCCCCCAGCCAGAAGCCATAGCTGCCGTGGTTCGCCTTGTTGCGGATGTAGGTGTTCCGGGGAGACCAGGCCTCGAAGCAATTGTTGTTGGCGTACGAGCAGTCATTCTCTTCGAAGTGATTGCCTGTGCTCACCCAGCCGTTGAGCACCCGGATGAAGATCCCGTCCCCACCGTGAGTGCAGTCGTTCCGTACAAACCTGTTGTCGTTGGAGCCACTTTCGATCAGCACCGAGGTGGAATCGCGGGCATGCACCTCTCCGGGATCCTTGCGGATGCCGTGGCTCAGCACATTGTCCTGCACGAGATTGCGGGAGGCATGCCACAGCTTCAGGCAGGTATTCGAGGTGTGGGAGAAATCGTTGCGGCTCAGGGTGTTGAGGTCCGAGTCGACCAGCACACAGGCATCCCAGACATGGTTCGCCCGGTTCCGCTCGAGCCGCATTCCCTGGCAGCGTTCGAGGACGATCCCGCCCCGGCGACCATTCTCGCCCCACCCAAAAGCGGGATCATGGAAGTTGTTGGAGAAATCGCACCCCTCGATGCGGCACTGCTGGCAGTCGACCAGACGCAACCCGGTTTCGAACCCCCGGGCCCGCACGTTCCGCAACGTGACCCCGCGTACTCCCTCGGCGAACACACCCGTTCCCTGGAACGACGCGGGAGTTTCCTGGCCTGGCCCAACCAGCCAGGCGTCGGTTCCATCGACAGTGATGTCGGACCCCTTGATCACCAACGCCCCATAGGTCTTGCCCGGTTCGAGACGGGTGTGGGTGGTGATCTCCAACACGGGGATGTCGGGTTCGGCGGCGGTAACCTCCCGCGGAGACAGCAGGGGGTAACCCAGCAGGGTCCACAGGGAGATCAGGACGGAAATCAGGCGCAAAGGCAGGGCAATCACGGGTGTGCGGACCGGGTCACATGGGAGCGGTTGGGTTCTGGGTATTCGACCCAACGATGGTACTGAATCACCGGTTCTTCGCGCGACACCGGATATCTGGTCTGATGTATCGTGGCGGTTTTCCACAGGCATCGGCGACTAACAACTTACGGGATTGTCTCCGTCTGAACCGGGGGCTATTCTGCGGCGGGCGGAGTGAGTGGGGGTTCCCCAACCGGCTGGCCTGATGCCTTGAGATGTTTCTCTCCGACGTTTCGTTCCTCGATCCATATTCCAAGGGAGTCTGTGCATGAGTCGCCGTTGGCTGGCCCTCGCGGGTCTCGTTGTTGCTGTTGTAGTCGCCGGTGGTCCCCAAGTGTTTGCCCAAGGTCAGGGCCGGGGCGGTTTCGGGGGTGGCGGGGGATTTGGTCGGGGTATGGGCATGATGGGGCAGGGGGGGCCGTTGGCTCTCGCCCTGATGGAGCCTGTCCAGAAAGAGATTGGCCTGGCCGCGGATGGCCCCGAAGTCGCCGAGCTCAAGAAGCTGCAGGAGGCGATGGGGAAGGAAATGCAGGAAGCGATGGGGAAGATCACCGGCGGCGACCCAATGGCCTTTTTCTCGGCCCAGGGGGAAGAACGCCAGAAGATGATGACCGCGATGAGCGAGACCACCACCAAGTTGACCTCCAAGTATTCGGGCGACGCCAAGAAGATCCTCAGTGCCGACCAGTACAAGCGGGTGCAGCAGATTGGCTGGCAAATGGCCGGCATGCAGGCTCTGTCGGACCCCGACCTGATCAAGGCTCTGGAGTTGAAGAAGGAACAGCAGGAGAAGATCACCGCCGCCAACACCGACTACGGCAACAAACAGCGTGAAATGTTCCAGGCGATGTTCGCCGGTGGCGGTGGCGGTGACCGCGAAGAAATGCAGAAGAAGATGGCCGAACTGGGCACCAACCGCGACAAGGCCATCAACGACACTCTGACCGACGACCAAAAGGCCAAGCTGAAGGACCTGAAGGGGAAAGAGTTCGACGTCGCCAGCCTGCGTCCGCAAGGACGGGGAGGCTTCGGCGGTGGTTTTGGTGGCGGTGGTGGTGGTGCTGGTGGCGGCCGGGGTGGTCGTCCCAATCGTCCCACCGAAGAAAAGAAGGAATAGTCTCGGTCGGCCCTCCGGCCGATTCCATTCTGAGTGCGCGTTCCGACCCGCAGTCCCCCGGGAACTGCGGGTCGTTTGCTGCGCAGGGGTTGCCCTGTCAAAAGTCTGAGAATCAGACAGTCTTCCCGGTTCCTCCCGTTGTGGGCACGCCCCGGGCCACGCGCCCAGCTCCACCGTCGGGCGGGCATTCTGCTCCCCCAATCCCCGCACCTGGTCACGGCAGTCTGGCAATTCCCCTGGAATTGGGTTCCAATCGGGGCATGGCTCCTCATTCGCCCGGCTCGCCCGCTCTCCCGGAATCGTCCCCCCCCCCGCGTTCGGCTCATGTGCCGGTTTTGCTGCGAGAAGTTCTCCAGATTCTCGAACTTGCCCCAGGTCTCACGGTGGTAGATGGCACCCTGGGGGGAGGGGGGCACAGCAAGGCGATCCTGCAGCGGATTGGGCCCACCGGCCGGCTGATCGCTCTTGACCGCGATGCCCGGATGGTGGATCTTTCCGGCCCCCGCATCGCGGGGCCGAATGTCCACGTCGTTCACGCCCCCTACTCCCATCTCCCGCGCGTTCTGACCGATCTGAATCTCGGACCGGTCGATCGCATCCTGCTCGATCTCGGTTGGTGTTCCGACCAACTGGCCGATCCGGAACGCGGTTTCAGCTTTCAAGTCAACAGTCCCCTCGATCTGCGGTACGACACCACCACCGGGCAGCCCGCCTGGAAGTGGCTGGCGACCGTGACCGAGGACCACCTGGCCCACGTCATTTTCGAGTTTGGTGAAGACCATCTGGCCCGCCAGCACGCGCGGCGGATCGTCGCCTTCCGCCAACAACAACCTCTCCAGACCACCTTCGACCTGGTGGCCGCCATCACGGGTCAACCGGCGCCCTGGCGCGGCACGGGTCCTGACAGCCGTCATCCTGCCACCCAGGTCTTCCAGGCACTGCGCATTGCCGTCAACCAGGAACTGGAACAACTGCACGAGGCACTCCACGGAGTGTGTGACTCATGTCTGAAACCGCACGGGATCCTGGCAGTCCTCAGCTTCCACTCTCTGGAAGACCGGATGGTCAAGCAGGCGTTTCGCGACTCGACTCGCTGGGAGGGACTCCTGTCGAAACCCCTCTCGGCCTCCCCCGCCGAGCAGCGACTCAACCCCCGCTCGCGGACAGCGCTCCTCCGCGCCGCGAGAAAGAATCCCTCCCCCGCACCCCATCCGTCGACCGACCCCTCCCCCGCGCTGTAATCCCTCCCGGGCCCGCCCCCGTCGGATCCGCCGCAACAGCCGGTCCCCCAACGGCAGCCCCCAGTCCTCCCACGATCACCTCCCGGACTCCCATTCCTCCCGGCGCTCTGGCGAAACCCGCCCCCGAGAAGCGCCCTGAGCCTGTCGCCCCTCCCGCCGACTGGAGTGCTGGCCAACCCAGCAGCCGCTCGTGGGCCAAGATGGCGGCCGCCGGAGTGGCCCTCACCCTCACCCTCACCGCCGGGGGCATGGCCTGGAAGACGTACCTGCCCGAATATTTCCCCGGTGGTCTGGCCGATGCTGTCGAGACCGCCGACACCTCGTCCGAGGCCACTGCCGACGCCGATGCAGCGTCCGATGCCGGGGAGGAAACCGCCGACACCGGTTCTCACCCCCCAACCGCCGACTCGGTCGTCGATGATCTGTTCGAAACCGACGACGAAGTCCCGCAGGTTCGCCAGGCATCGGCCGAGGTTCCCGCCCGCGGTTCCAACCGGCGCGTCGTGCTGCCGGCGGACGAGAATGACGTGCCGGACTCCGACGAATTCGACAGCCTCGCTTCGGGAGACGATCTGCAGGAAGAGCCGCTGCTCTCTGCCCAATCGGAACCGGAAGACGACTCGGACCTCGTTGAAGAAGCGGTCCCTCCGCGCAGCCTGACGCGCGAGACACCGTCCTTTGACAATGTGGAGGAGTCCGATCTCGACAACGACTCCTCCCCCCCGCTTGCGATTCGGCGTGGCCCCTCGTTTACCCCTCCTGGCGAATCGTCCGACGCCGACGACACTCTCGACACACCGGACGGGACCGACGCCGAAGAACCCCCCGCACTCCGGTTTGGACGAGATCCTGTCGAGCCCGAAGAACCCGAGGCTCCCGCCGTCGAATTGGCTGTCCCCCAGCGGGGCCGGGGAGAGCCTGCGCCGGCCACACTGACGGGGGCCCAGAGTGAAGTGCTGAATCCCGAAGATGAACTCGACGGATACGTCGAGGTGGCTCCCACCGAGCGACGGGCACTCAGCAAGACCCAGGTCCGTCGGCCCACCGAGGCCGAGTTGGCCGAGCAGGCACGCGACCTGCAAGAAGTCGATCCAACCGTCAAGATCGTGCCCGGTCGGAAGACCCCCGCTGGCGACGAGCGGGTGGCGATTACGCCGCGCGGTCGCCAGACCCAATCGGCCGTGACCCGCACCGAGGTCGCGGCCCCGTCCGCTGGTCGCGCGACACCCGCAGGACGCCCCGGACTCGTCCAGTCGCCGTCCCACTACAAGGTGGAACCGCAGGACACGTACTGGAGCATCTCCCGAAAGGTCTACGGAACTCCCCGTTACTTCCAGGCTCTGGCCGAACACAATCGGGAACGGATCGCGCATGCCGAGCAGTTGCGTCCCGGTGTTGAGCTCGAAACTCCTCCCCCCGACGAACTCCAGCGGCTCTATGCCAAGTACATCCCCTCGGCGGGGCGGAACACCGAACCGACCGAGATGGCCGAGGGAGAGTCCACCCCGGCAGCCCGTTACGGCATCGCCACCGGAAGCCCCACCCGTCGGGTGGGGGGCCGCGGAGTTGACGCTCCCGGCGGAGGCACCGCCGCCCCCGACGCCGCCGAATTCCATGGACCCGATGGAGGATTTTTCGTCGGTCGCGGAGGGGAACCTCTGTACCGGGTGGCGAATGGCGACACCCTCTCCTCGATCGCCCAGCAGCATCTGGGAAAATCCTCCCGGTCGAATGAGTTGTATGAATTGAATCAGGACCGACTGGCGGATCCGAATCGACTGAAGGTCGGCTCGGTTTTGAAGCTTCCCCAGGACGCCAGCCGGGTTGGCGTGGTCCCACGCGGCAGCCGGGTCCGATAACCAGAGGACCGGGGGCTTTGTCGGCCCTGGCTGTGGTCCCGTGGTGATCGTTCGCCCATGTTGGTTCGGTTTCTCGCTGGTCTGGCCCTTGTGTTGGCGGTTGCCGTCTGGGGAACCCGGCTGGAAAACCAGAACCGCGAGTTGTCCCGGCAGATCAGCCTGCAGCATTACCGCGCCGGAATTGCGCGGCGCGAGCATGCCCGCGCAAAGTTGCAGGCCGAACAGTCGGGGGCTCCCGCCCGACTGCTCGACCGGGTCGCCGCCGCCCCAACCCGTAGTGAGCGGTCCCCGGAGTAGCGAGATTCCGGGTTCCCCATGAACGCCCCCCCCAACTCCTCCGTGCCTGCGGCGGCCGGTCTGCCTCCTGCGGGACGCTCGTCGCGCCGGAGGGGAATGCTGGTTGCCTTGGGAATTCTGGCACTGTTCGGCATTCTGACGACACGCATCGTCATGCTGCATGTCGAACATGGCGAGCAACTGCGCGGTCTCGCTCAGAAGCAGCGGATGGTTGAGGAAGAGATTCTCCCCCGTCCGGGCGACCTGCTCGATCGGCAGGGGCGGGTCCTCGCCACGTCGCTCGAGACGCACAGCCTGTTCGTTGCCCCGCGCCGCATGGCCGACAAGACCCGCATCGCCCAGCAACTCGCGGAGGTGTTGAGCCTCGACCCGCGGGGTCTGGCCGAACGGTTCCAGAGTCAGGCCGGGAAGGGGTTTCTCTGGGTGAAACGCCGGCTCAGTCCCGAGGAGGTTGCCGCCGTCCGCCGACTGAAACTCCCCGCCGACACCTGGGGCTTCCGGACCGAGTACCGCCGGTTTCATCCCCAGGGGGTCTGCGCCGCGCAGGTCTTGGGACAGCGCACCATCGACGGAGTGGGTCAGGGAGGAATCGAGGGGGTGTGCGACCAGCGGCTGCGGGGCCAGCCGGGGAGGCGCCGGCTCAAGCTCGACGCTCGTGGCCGGGTGCTGGAGGTTCTGCCCGATCCCCAGCATCCCGTGCGAAATGGCGAAAACATCACGCTGGCCCTGGATGTCTACATCCAGTTGCAGGCCGAGCAGGTGCTCGACGAAGTCATGTCCGAGTGGAAGCCGAAGAGCGCGTGCGCCGTCGTGTTGGACCCGCACACGGGCGACGTCCTCGCGATGGCCTCGCGCCCCACCTACGACCCCGAGCATCCCGAGCGGGCCCCGGACGACGCCTGGACCAATCGGGCCATTCAGGACCAGTACGAGCCCGGCTCGACCTTCAAACCGCTGATCGTGGCCTGGGGGCTCGACCAGGGGGTGATCCGGCGGGACGAAGTGCTGCACTGCGAGCATGGTGAGTACCGCATGGGAAAGCGGCTGCTGCATGACCATCATCCCTATGGCGAGCTCAGCATTGCCGACGTGTTGGCGAAGTCGAGCAACATTGGCATGGCGAAGATCGGCGAACGGCTGACGAACCCCCGGCTGCATGCCGTCACGGTCGCCGCCGGGTTTGGCCGGAAGACCGGCATCGAGTTGCCCGGGGAATCTCCGGGTCGGGTCTGGCCACTGAAGCAGTGGACCCGCTACTCGACCGGATCGATTCCGATGGGTCAGGAGCTGACCGCCACGCCGTTGCAGATCGCCAATTCGCTCGCGCTGCTGGCGAATGGAGGGGCTCTGGTGACGCCGCATATCTTGCTGCCTCGGGAGGGGGAAGAGGCTCGTTCGACGGTGCGCACCCAGGTGATTCAGACCGAGACTGCCGACTGGCTGCGGCGGGGGCCGTTGGTGGACGTGGTGTCGAAGGGGACCGGAAAGAAGGCGGCCATTCCAGGGTATCGGGTCTTCGGCAAGACGGGGACGGCGCAGAAAGTCGATCCGTTTACGGGGGAGTACTCCCGACAGTTGCACGTCTCGTCGTTTGTGTGCGGTGCCCCGGCCGATTATCCACGGGCGGTCGTGATCGTCTCGGTCGATGAGCCGTCGGTCTCGGTGAATGGCGAGCACTTCGGCGGTTCCGTCGCCGCCCCGGCCGCCGGTCGGTTGCTCAAGAAGGTGCTGGAGTATCTGCGGGTCCCTCCCGAGGTCAGCTCTGGGCCGGGGACGAACGTGGCCCGCGAATCGGAGTGGGAAGAGACTCCCTTGCCTAGGTAAAAGCCGCTGGGAGGATGGCACCCAGGACAGTCGGCACGTCCATTCCTGGGACGCTGTCGACAAAGACACCGGCCGGCCCCTCCCCGACTCATTCTCCGCTCAGAAAGGCCCCACGACCTCCCCGCCATCAATCGTCGACAATCCCTGCAGCGTCTGGGGATTGAGGCTCTCGGAAAGGAACCGGATGGAACCATCGGCGAACAGGGCGTGAAACCCGCCGAAATGAAAACTGCTCATCCCTTCGGGGGCAGGACCGTTCGCCTGGCTGAAATCGAAGTCCACGGGTTCCGACCAGCGAATGGCCGTGTTGCGGGCCTCCACCACCAGCAGCGTATTGCTGGTTCCGTCAACAATTTCCCGGAGGCGGGACGCTTTGCGGGAATTCATGACCGATCGCGGACCATCCAGTGCGACATAGTGGGTATTGCCGGCCAATTGGCCCTCCGGATTCGACGGGCAGGCATATACCGCCGGCATGTTCGCCGTCACTGCCATGTTCCCCGCACTGTTCCACGGCTCATTCATATTGTACTGCGCATACAGGGGAGCCTCGTTGAGGTACGGCAGAATCAGCACCCGCCAACTGTGCATCGGCTGACCGTCGGCACTGTAGGTCACCGCAGGGGGGAAAGACCCATAGGTGTCGTGGTAGTTGTAGAGAGCGAGACCGATCTGCTTGAGGTTGTTCCTGCATTGCGTCCGTCGGGCCGCCTCCCGCGCCTGCTGCACCGCCGGCAGCAGCAGGGCGACCAGGATCCCGCTGCAGACGAACAACGCCACAGCCGCCCCTCCAAGAATCAGCACCAGCGGAAATCCCTTCGATCCCCCCGCTTTTTTCGCCCGCGGACGTTCCGACCGCTGTTCGGTCAGGTCCCGGGCGAATTCTTGGACGTCACTCTTGCAGTAGGGACAGATCCTGGTGCCATTCGGAATTGTTTCCGCACACGCCGGGCAATCCATGGTGGGGTCTCAACACAAGAGAAGGAATTGTTCCGGCACGACTGTGTGCCGCCAGGTGGCCGAGATCAGAACTCGCCGACCGTCTCGCCCCCATTGATCGTCAGCAAAGCCTTGAGCGTCTGCGGATTGATGTTCCCGGAGATGAACCGCACGGAACCATCGGCGAGGGCCGCCTGAAAGCCTCCGGTGTGGAAACTGCTGAGGCCCCCTGGCCCGGGAATTCCTGCCAGGCTGATGTCGAAGTCTTTGGGCTCGGTCCAATGGACTGCGGAATTCTGGGCTTCGACCACCATCAACGTACTGGTCGGGCCATCGGCAATGTCCCGGATCCGGGCGGGCTTTTCCGAGTGCATCACCGAGCCCGGGCCATCCAGGGCAACGTAGCTGGTGTTCCCCGAAAACGGCCCATTCGGGTTCGAGGCACAGGCATACACGGCCGGCATGTTCGCCGTGACCGCCATATTGCCAGGACTGTTCCACGGCTCATTCATGTTGTATTGCGAATACGTCGGGGAAGAGTCGAGATACGGAAGCAGCAGCAGCCGCCAACTGTGCATCGGCTGACCGTCAGAATTGTAGGTCACCGCGGGGGGGAATGATCCATAGGTGTCGTGGTAATTGTGCAGGGCGATGGCAATCTGCTTGAGATTGTTTTTGCACTGCGTCCGCCGGGCCGCCTCCCGCGCCTGCTGCACCGCCGGCAACAGCAGGGCCAGCAGCACCCCACCACACAAGAGCAGCGTCCCGACCACCGCGCCCAGGATCAGCAGCAGCGGAGTCGACTTGCTCTTTGCCGATTTTGCAGCCCGGGGCCGTTCCGCCCGTTCCTCCGCCACATCACGGGCGAATTCAGCCACGTTGGTTTTGCAGAACGGGCAGATCTTGGTGCCATTCGGAATCGTTTCCGCACACGCGGGGCAATCCATGTCAGCGGCTCACATCAGAGGAACGAAAAAGCATTTCCGAACACAAACTGTACGCCGCGGGGAATCGTGTGGGCAAGCGTTTGGAGCTCGGACGGTGTTCCATGAACCCATGAGACTGTCAGTCCGTCATACCTGTAACGATGGTTCCATAACGACTAATCTGCCCCCGGTTCTCCCCGTTGCCACCCCCGCCGGGCCGATGCAATCCAGCCTCCTCCCAGCACCCGGTCCCCCTCGTACAACACCACCGCCTGCCCAGGGGCCACCCCAAACTGCGGCTCCTCAAAGGTGACCCGAATCGTCTGGTCCTCCCCCCGTGTGACCGTCGCCGCGGCCGCGTCGTGCGTGTAGCGGATCTGCGCCCGGCACGAAAACGTCGCCGGCAAGCCCTCCACCAGCCAGTTCACCAGGTCGGCGGTCAACTCGTGGCAATCGAGGTCCCCCCGCGTCCCAATCACCACCCGCCGCGTGGCCGCATCGAGCGCCACCACATACCGCGGCTCGCCAAACGCCACCCCCAGGCCACGCCGTTGCCCAATCGTGAACTTCTCAAACCCGTCGTGCTGGCCCACCACCCGCCCTGCCGTATCGACCAGTTCCCCCGCCGTTTCTTGCGGGCCGCGGTACCGCTCGATGAACCCGGCATAGTCCTGGTCGGGAACGAAACAGATCTCCTGACTGTCGGGCTTGGTGGCGACCCGCAGCCCGGCCCGCTCGGCCAGCGCGCGGATCTCGGGTTTGGTGTGCCCCCCCACGGGAAACATCACATGCCGCAGAATCTCGGGGGCGATCCCAAACAGCACGTACGACTGGTCCTTCCCTCGGTCGAGCCCGCGCAGCAGGGCAGGGGGGCCGCCAGCGGTGTCGGTCGCGAGCCGGGCATAGTGCCCGCTGGCGATCCAGTCGGCGCCAATCTGCCGGGCGAACTCCCACAGCCGGCCAAACTTCAGCCAGTTGTTGCACATCACGCATGGGTTGGGGGTCCGTCCCGCGAGATACTCATCGACGAAGTAATCCTTGATCCGTCCGAAGGCATCCTTGAAGTTCAGCGCGTGGAACGGAATGTCGAGCTGGTCCGCCACCCGGCGGGCGTCGGCCGCATCACTCGCGCTGCAGCACCCCTGCTTGTGCGGGGCGGCATTCACAATCGGCAGGCTGTTCCCCCCGGTCGCGCACGCCTGCTCTTCACTCGCCCCCGAGCGCATGAAGAGCCCGATCACCTCGTGCCCCTGCTCCCGCAGCAGCACCGCCGCGGCCGAGCTGTCGACTCCGCCGCTCATCGCCAGGACCACGCGCGCCATCGGAAACCAATCGCCCCCTGCTTGTTCTGAAACCAACCCCGCACCCCGCCCCACTCAGGCGATCACCGGGCGGACCACTTCCCCTTCCACATCGGTCAGCCGGAACCGCCGTCCCTGGTACCGGTACGTCAGCCGTTCGTGGTCGATCCCCAGCAGGTGCAGCATCGTCGCATGCAGGTCATGCACGCTCACCGGATTCTCCACCACGTTGTAGCCCCACTCGCAGGTGGCCCCGTGCGTCACGCCCCCCCGCACGCCTCCCCCCGCCAGCCACATCGAGAAACACCGGGGGTGATGATCGCGCCCGTAGTCGGTTGCGGTCAGTTTTCCCTGCGAGTAATTCGTCCGCCCAAACTCACCCCCCCAGACCACCAGCGTTTCGTCGAGCATGCCCCGCTGCTTCAGGTCGCGCAGCAGCGCGGCGGCCGGCTGGTCGGTCTCCCGGCACTGCGTGCGGATCGCGTTCGGCAGGTTGCCGTGCTGGTCCCACCCCTGGTGATACAACTGGATGAACTTCACCCCCCGCTCGGCCAGACGCCGCGCCAGCAGACAGTTCGCCGCGAAGGTGCCAGGCTTCTGCACATCGGGTCCATACAGATCCAGCACATGCTGCGGTTCACCCGAGAGATCGACCGCTTCGGGCACACTCATCTGCATGCGATACGCCATCTCGTACTGCGCGATCCGCGCTTCGAGTTCGGGATCCTGCAGATCCTCGCGGGCGGTCTCGTGCAGTTGCTTCAGGCTGTCGAGCATCCGCCGCCGTTGCCCCGCCTCGACCCCGGGGGGATTGTCGAGATACAGCACCGGCTCTTTGCCCGAACGGAACTGCACCCCCTGGTGCCGCGAGGGGAGCCAGCCGCTTCCCCACAGCCGCGAGTACAACGGCTGGTCGGCTTTCCCCTTGGTGATCAGCACCACAAACGCCGGCAGGTTTTCGTTGTCGCTCCCCAGCCCGTAGTGCACCCACGCCCCAATGCTGGGCCGGCCCGAGATCTGCGAGCCGGTCTGCAGGAAGGTGATCGCCGGATCGTGGTTGATCGCGTCGGTGTGCAGCGAGCGAATCACCGCGATGTCGTCGGCCATCCCGGCAGTGAACGGCAGCAGTTCGCTGTACCAGGTTCCCCCCGCCCCATGCTGGGCGAACTTGAAGATCGAGCCCGCCATCGGCAGCGACGCCTGGCTGCCGGTCATCCCGGTCAGCCGCTGCCCTTGCCGGACCGAGTCGGGCAGTTGCTGGCCATTCTGTTCCACCAACAACGGCTTGTAGTCGAACGTCTCGAGCTGCGACGGCCCCCCCGACTGGAACAGATAAATCACCCGCTTGGCCTTCGCGGGGTGATGCAGCTCGGTCAGCACCCCCCGCTCGGCGGCCGAGACAGGAGACCCCCGGCCCAGAATGTCGGCCAAGGCCAGCGAGCCCAGTCCCAGGCCAAACCGCTGCAGAAACTCCCGCCGGTTCGAACCGGGGGCGGGCAGGGCCAGTTGGCCGACAGGGGCAATTCTCGACAGGGCAGACATCGCGGCACACTCAGGCGGACAATGGCAAACAACAGGGTCAAGGTTCAGACACGCAACGCAGGGGGCCAGTTCACGCGGTGCAGGTCACCGCCCCCGGTTCCCTCAGGCGAGCAACTCGGGAACGATCTGGGCTCCCGTCACTTCGGCGTCGCTCAGGCTCGCTTCGCGTCCCTCGTGCGGGAAGGTCAGCTTGCGGTGATCGAGGCCCAGCGTGTCGAGCAGGGTCGCATGCAGGTCGTGCACGGTCACCACCTTGTCGACCGATTTGTAGGCGAAGTCGTCGGTCCCGCCGTGGACGTATCCCCGCTTGAAACCCCCGCCCGCGACCCACAACGAAAAGGCGTGGCGGTTGTGATCGCGGCCGTCAGTCCCCTGCGAGACCGGCAGCCGGCCGAATTCTCCCGTCCAGATCACAATCGTCGAGTCGAGCAGGCCCCGCTGCTTCAGGTCGGTCACCAGGGCGGCACTCGGCTGGTCCGACATCGCGCAGAGCGACTTGAGACTGTCGGCGTTCTTGCTGTGAGTGTCCCACGGTTGGCCGTTGTGCACCAGTTGCACAAACCGCACCCCCTTCTCGACCAGCCGGCGGGCCAGCAGACAGCGGGCCCCGTACTCGGCGGTCGCCGGGTTGTCGAGCCCGTACAGCGCACGGGTCTCGGCGGTCTCTCCCGAGAGATCGGCCACTTCGGGCACAGCCGACTGCATCCGGGCGGCCACTTCAAAGTTCCGCAGCCGGGCCGCCAGCTCGGTGCTTTCGGGGTACTTCGCGAGGTGCCGGCGGTTGAGTGCCTCGAGAAAATCGAGTTGCCCCCGCCGGCGTTCGGGAGTTACCCCCTCCGGAAGTTTCAGGTTGTGGACGGGGGACGGTCCCGAGCGGAACATCGTCCCCTGGGTGATCGCGGGCAGAAACCCGGCCGACCAGTTCTTGTCCCCATCCACCGGCAGCCCCTTGGGGTCCGACAAGACCACGTAGCCGGGCAGATTCTCGTTGGTGCTCCCCAGGGCGTAGTTCACCCACGAGCCCCAGACGGGCAGCCCGGCGAAGATCTTGCCCGAGTGAATGAGCCGCAGGGCCGCCTCATGGTCGACCGACTCGGTGTTCATCGAGCGGATGAGGGTCAGGTCGTCGGCGATCCCCCCCAGGTGCGGCAGAAGTTCGCACAGTTCCATCCCGCATTCGCCATGCTTCTGGAACTTGTAGGGACTGCCGAGCACATTCCCCTTCTGCTTGTCGAAGTGGGCCTCGACCTCCCCCGCGGGGTAGGGCATGCCGCTGTACTTGTTGAGATCGGGCTTGGGATCGAACAGATCCATCTGGCTGGGGCCGCCATGCTGGAACAGGCAGATCACCGCCTTGGCCCGCCCCTTGCCGGTCTCGGCGGGATGCCGCTTCCCATCGGCCGCCTCGGCCGAGCTGCGGACCAACAGGTCGGCCAGGGCGAGCGAACCGAGGCTGCCGGCGTAGTTCCCCAGCCAGGCCCGCCGGTTGAGCAGCCACTCGTCGCGGATCATCCCGAACATCGTTTCTGCACCTCGACCCAGGAAACTCTGCGGAGCGCATCGCGTGCCGCCTGTTCGATCGCCGCGCCAGGCCCACGCAAAACCCAATTCCTATTCTACCCCATCACTGGACGCCCGTCAGTCGAGGCGGGCTGGTTTTCCTGAGCGCTGGGGTCTCGGTGTCGCCGGACGTGTCAGCGGGCACCGGACGGCGAGCGGGGCTCCCGTCGCTCTCCCTCCCATCGTCAATCCCCGCCGGGACCAGTACACTTTCGCCCGGATCCACGTCCAAACCGATCCGGCGTTCGCCTGGAGGAACTTCCCATGCCGCTGCTGCGTGTTTCCCGAGTGTCTGTTTCCCGACCGTGGGGGCTCTCCCGGCTGCTGGGTTGCGGCTTGGGCTGTTGGCTGGCCGCTGTCTCGACCCTGTCGGCCAGTGCCGAGACCCGGCCCGCCCCGCCGCAGACGGCGGCCGAGGTGCAGGAACTGCAGGCCCGGCTCGATCGCGACATTGCCGAACTGACTCGGCAGATTGAAGAGTCGCCGAAGAACATCCAGGCGTATTCGGCCCGGGGAGACCGGCTGTTCTTCCGGGGGAAGTTTGCCGAGGCGGTGGCCGACTTCGAGAAGATGGTCGAGCTTGACCCGACTCTGGCCGAGTCGCACTGGCGGCGGGGCATCGCGTTCTTCTATGCCGGGCAGTACGACAAAGCGGCCCACCAGTTCGAAATCTACCACTCGTTCGACAACATCGACCGCGAGAATGGCATCTGGCGGTATCTGTCGCAGGTGAAGGCGGTGGGGCGCGAGAAGGCCCGCGAAGGCCTGCTGAAGTACGAGAAAGACGACCGCGAACCCTTCCCCGACATCTACCGGCTGTTCGGCGGCAAGATCACCGGCGACGAGCTGCTGCGGAAGATCGAAGCGGCCGAGCTGCCGGCCGCCGAGAAAGAGAAACGGCTCTTCTACGCCGAGCTGTACGTCGGCCTCAACGAAGCGGTCGAGGGACGGGCCGAGGGGGCGGAAACCCACCTCGCGAACTCCACCGCCAACCGCTGGGGCGCCAAGGCAGGCGGCGGCCCCGGCTGGATGTGGCACGTCGGCCGCGTGCACCACGATCTGCTGCGGGCGGAGCGTGAGAAGAAGGCGGATTTGAAGCCGCGGTAGTGAGGGCGGGGGGTAACGCCCGGTGTTGCGCCGTGAAGGGTGGTGTGTGAACCCCGGTCGTGCCGCGCCAACATCGCCCATTCGATGAATGGGGACCGCTGACATCGGTCAAACCGACGAAATGACAAACCGACGAACACACAACCGACAAAACGCGAACCCACAAAACGCCAAACGCGAAAACCGTGGATTTCAGCACGGCCACCCCGCAGGGGTTGAAGAAATTAGCCGGGGGTTGAGCGAAGCGACACCCCCGGAACGCGGTCCCCAAAACACGCCGGCACCCTGGAGGGGCAGGGCTTCCAACATGATCACTCGATCCCGTTGATCAGCTTGAACGTGGAAACGTGGCCACCGTTTTTGTAGGCCGTCTTTTTCGGGGGTGGCTTCTTGGGACCACGCGGATGCTTTTTGTAT
>Ga0315902_10002204_pt1 | contig 30686 bp, 29 predicted proteins | sample LakEriMetagenome_9_FD_203523 | JGI IMG/M metagenome (GOLD analysis project Ga0315902, IMG submission 203523) | Freshwater fungal communities from buoy surface, Lake Erie, Ohio, United States - Buoy 12 MA117 | ecosystem: Environmental > Aquatic > Freshwater > Lake > Lake biofilm | place: USA...
AAGCGCTGCCCCACGGGAGCATCGGGTTTTGGACCAAGGCATGATCGAAATTCTCATCCTGGCGTTTGTCGCGGGCTTCGTGCTGTTCCGGCTGTATTCGACGCTGGGCAAACGTACGGGCTCGGAGCGTCCGGCAGAACCAGCGCCGCAGCCAGCGCAGGGCCATCTGCCGCGCGAGCAAGCGCAAGCGCCGTTGGCCCAACCAACGCCTGCTGGCCCGGCGGGCGAGGGGCTCATGGCAATCCTGCGCGCTGATCCTGCTTTCGACGTTGGCCATTTCGTCGCGGGCTCAAAGGCCGCCTATGAGACGATTGTTGGCGCGTTTGCGAAGGGTGATCGCGATGCGTTGCGCGGTTTGCTGACGCCGCGCGTGTTCGACTCGTATTCCGCCGCGATTGAGCGTCGTGAACAAACCAACGAAGCGGTTCCGGAACTCGTACGCTTGAAATCCGCGGAGATCGTCGAAGCCGATCTTCAGGCCGACACCGCGCGCGTCACCGTGAAATTCGAGGCTGAATTGGCTGAAGGTGCGCACGGCATTCGAGATGCGCGTGAGCGCTGGACGTTTGAGCGCAACGTACGCTCCAGCGACCCGAACTGGTTTCTCTCGCGCGTTCAGGCGGCGTGAGCAAAAGCAAACGCGAACTCAGCACAGAAGAAAAGAAGTTGTGGCGCCGCGTCGCCGCGAGCGTGAAGACGCGTCGCACGATGCCGTCGGAAGAGGCCGAAGAGCCGGCCCCACCATCGAAGAGTGTCGTGCGACGAACCGAGAAAATGGTGGGCGCTGCACCGCCGCCGGTGCGAAGTGCGCCAAAAGCCATGCCGCCGCCCGCGCGCCGCGATGCTGAGAAGCGTGTTCGACGCGGCAAGCTCGACATTGGCGGCTCGCTTGACCTCCACGGTCACACTCAGGATTCAGGGCGCAATGCGCTGACGCGCTTTCTTCGAGTTGCGCAGTTGCGCGGCGACAGTGTGGTGATCGTCATCACGGGCATGGGCCGTGGCGGGGAGGGCGTGCTTAAGCGTCGCCTGCCCGAATGGCTCGCGGAGCCCGCTCTGCGCCCCATGACAACCGGTTACGCGCCCGCGCATCGCTCCCATGGCGGCTCTGGCGCCTTCTATGTGTTCATTAAGCGCGCACGCGAAACCCAATCTTAAGCTTGCTGACCGCCGCGTTTACCGAAAAATGCAGCATCTTCAGCGCATTATAACTAATCCCGCCAATTCTCCCGTGCGCGCGTCCGCGCGCTTGGAGAAGGCATGGGCCAGGGCCTGTCATCGCTGTCCGCGCTCGGCCGCCCACGCGGCCTGCAAGCGCGCGCGATGTTGTTTACGGCGGTCGTGATGGCCGTGACCACCGTGCTGACCGCGGCGATCGTGCTCTTTGGTGTTAATCGCGAAAACGAGCGTCAGCAGCTCACCTTGGCGCGCGAAAACACTTATCATCTGGCCTTGCGCTCCGCGGATGCGATTTCGCGCGGGCGGACTGAGGTCATCGGCTATACGATCAGCGGCTTGTCGCAGCGCAACGATGCGCGCGCGCTGGCTGTGCGTGACGCGAACGGCGTCACCATCGCGCAAGATGGAGCCGACGCGCGCGACAACGCTGCGATGGATCGATTGGCGCGGCGCGTAATGTCGGAGCGCGAAGCGAGCTTTGAGCGCGGCGATGGGCTACTAGCGGTCGCCGTTCCTATCGAGCACGACGGTCAATTCGTGGGGGTCGCTCTGCGCGTTTGGGAGAGCGGCGCCTATCGCTTCGACGTTGTGCAGACTCTGGCGCCCTTCCTGTTCATGGTTTTACTGCTTACGATTAGTGCGATGCTCGTTGCCGCTCACCTTGTGCGGCGGGCGATGTCGCCACTTACCGAGCTCACGCGCTTCGCCGAGCAGGTGGCCGAAAGGGGACAACCGTCTCAGATATCTATTCAAAGCGGTGATGAATTCGAGACACTCGCGAACGCCTTCAACGATATGACCACGCGCTTGGAAGCCTCCATGCGGCAAATCGAGGAGATCGCGTTCGTCGATCCAGCCACGCGTTTGTCGAATCAAGATCGTTTCTCGCGCGAAGTTGACTTCTTCATTCTGCAACAGGGCGAGGGCGCATCAGGCGCTGTTGTTGTGGTTGAACTGCAGCGCCTCGCCAAGCTGATGCAGACGTTTGACCCCATCGCTTCACGTGACTTCATTCGTCTAGTTGCCGAGCGCCTCACCAGTAGTGCGCGTACGGTAGAGCGGGTGGTGGTGCGGCGGCGCGAACAATCACTTTGCGCGCGCCTGGGCGTCGCGGAATTCGCCGTTTTCGCGCCGGGACTCAGCCAGGCCGACGCCGCGCGGTTCGCGCAACATCTCACCGCAGCACTCAACCAGCCGTTCGAATGGCGGGGCCACAAGCTTACGCTAGGCGCGTTCTGTGGTGTGGCGATGGCGCCGCGCGATGGCAAAGACGCCGACACCGTGATCCGTCACGCCCGTATGGCCCTTGGGGCGGCGCAAAACACGCCGGCGCGCATGAAGCTTTATACCCAATCGCTCGACCGAGAGGCGGTGGCGCGCATCACCCTTGAGCGTGAAATGCGCGGGGCGTTGGAGCGCAATGAATTCCGCGCATACTTCCAGCCGAAGATTAATTTGGCGAGCGGCAAGATCGAAGCTTGTGAGGCGCTGGCACGCTGGATCAGGCCCGACCGTACTATTATCAGCCCGGGCCGCTTCATTCCCGTTGCGGAAGAAAGCGGTCTGATCAGCCCATTGTCCGACGCAATTTTGCGTGAGGCTTGCTGGAAGGCCGCTTCGTGGGCGCGCGCGGGTTTATCGACGAAAGTGGCCGTCAATGTCTCCGCGTTGCAATTCAAGACGGAGCGCTTTGCCGAAAATGTGCTGCGCGTGGTGCAGCACGCGGGCCTGACGCCCAACAATCTGGAGCTCGAAATCACCGAGTCGATGGTGATGGAAGACCCAGACCGCGCGTTGCGTGTGATTCAGCCCTTGCGCGAAGCCGGCGTGCGCCTCGCCATTGACGATTTCGGCTGCGGCCACTCGAGCCTCGCGGCACTCTCGAAGCTTCCGTTCGACGTGATCAAGATCGACCAGCAATTTGTACGGCAATTGGAACGCGGCGACGGACAGGCCGCCGCGATCATTGAGATGATCTTGGCGCTGGCCCGTACGCTCGACATGGAGGTCGTCGCTGAGGGTGTAGAGCGCAAGCAGGAGGTCGAGTTCATGGCCGCGCGCGGCTGTGAATGGGTGCAGGGCTTCCTCTATGGCGCGGCGGTCCCGGCTGCGGAATTCGCGGAAATGCTGCGCCGCCAGGCCGGCGAGGACGTCACGGCCGAAGACGCCGCTTGATCGTGCGCGTTCGGTTCGCCACATCAGGCGCATGAGCGAACCAGAACAATGGCACGGCACGACGATCGTCTGCGTGCGCAAGGGCAATAAGGTCGTGATCGCTGGCGATGGTCAGGTCTCTGCAGGGCCGACCATTCTAAAAGGCAATGCGCGCAAGGTGCGGCAGCTCGCTGGCGGTGGGGTCATCGTGGGCTTTGCCGGCGCAACCGCCGACGCATTCGCTCTGTTTGAACGGCTTGAGCAAAAGCTGGAGCGCTTCCCAGCGCAATTGGGGCGCGCTTGCGTTGAACTGGCGAAAGATTGGCGCACGGATCGCGCATTGCGGCGTCTCGACGCCATGTTGATCGTCGCAGATCGTAAGGAGACGTTTTTAGTCACCGGAGCAGGGGACGTGCTCGATCCAGAGCACGCCGTTGTCGCTGTTGGCTCCGGCGGCAATTTCGCGTTGGCGGCGGCGCGTGCGCTCTACCCGCACGTGGGTGATGCGGAAGCGATTGCTCGCGAAGCCATGGCGATCGCCGCGGATATTTGCGTTTACACCAACGGTAAGCTGACGGTCGAAACGCTCGAAGCATAGCAGCGCCGTTAGCCAGACGGTAAGCGCCTGCGCGTTTCATAGCCCGATGACACCGCGCGTATCCGTCGGCGATCGAGTCCCCCAGGCGATGCTGGGGCGTATGATCGACGGCGCGATGTATACAGTGGAGCTGCACGAACTCATCGCCGGCCGTCGCGCCGTGATCGCGGGCGTTCCCGGCGCGTTTACGCCCGTCTGCACCTGCCGCCACATCCCCGATATCTTGGAGAACGCAGCGCGGCTTCGCGGCGCGGGCTATGATCTGATCGCGTGCGTAGTGCCCAACAGCCCCTGGGCGGTCGCTGCTTGGGCTGCGGAGGTTGATCCGGCCGGCGTGATGACGTTCCTGTCTGACGGTAATCTGACTTTGGCGCGCGCCCTTGGCGTGACGGTCTCTGCGCCCGATCTTATGCTGGGTGAGACCTCGGCGCGCTATTTGCTCGCAACCGATAACGGCATCGTGCGGCGGCTGAATGTCGAGGCCAAAATCACCAACGTCGATTGCACGCGCGCGCGCGACGTTTTGATCGACTAAGGCTAAGCGCCCTTCACCTTCGACCAAGGGCCCCTTAAGTCAGGGGCATGACACACTTCTCCCCACGCGAAATCGTCTCGGAACTCGATCGCTACATTGTCGGCCAAGCCGATGCGAAGCGTGCGGTCGCTATTGCTTTGCGTAATCGCTGGCGCCGCAAGCAATTGCCGGAAGACCTTCGCGAAGAGGTTACGCCTAAGAATATTCTCATGATTGGGCCTACCGGCGTTGGCAAAACCGAGATCGCGCGCCGCCTAGCGAAGCTCGCGGGCGCGCCTTTCCTCAAGGTGGAAGCGACCAAGTTCACAGAGGTCGGCTATGTGGGCCGAGACGTGGAGCAGATCATCCGCGATCTCGTGGAGGTCGCGCTCAACATCGCGCGTGAGCGTCGTCGCCGCGAAGTGCGCGCGCGCGCGGAGGCCGCTGCCGAAGAACGCGTGCTGGATGCGTTGGTGGGGCAGGGCGCGGCGGCAGCCACGCGTGAGTCCTTTCGCAAGAAACTTCGCAACAACGAGCTTGGCGGCTCCGCCATCGAAATCGAGGTGGAGGACAATGCCTCACCGCTCGGCAATCTCGACATTCCCGGTCAGCAGGGTGTCGGCGTTGTTAATATTGGCGACATCTTCGGCAAGGCGTTCGGCAGGCGCACCAAACGCGTTCGCATGAACGTGGATGAGGCGTACGAGCCGCTCGTGCGCGAAGAGGGCGACAAGTTGGTTGATCAAGATGCGCTTATCAAGGAAGCGCTCGCACTCACCGCAGAGGACGGCATCGTCTTCCTGGACGAGATCGATAAGATTGCATCGCGCTCGGATCGTGTCGGCGGCGGCGATGTGAGCCGCGAGGGCGTGCAGCGCGATTTGTTGCCGCTGATTGAAGGGACGATCGTCAACACCAAACACGGCCCTGTTAAGACGGATCACATTCTTTTTGTGGCGTCGGGCGCTTTCCATGTCGCCAAACCGTCCGACCTTCTGCCGGAGCTGCAGGGCCGCTTGCCGATCCGCGTGGAGCTTAAAGCTCTCACGCGCGAAGACTTCCGCCGCATCCTCACAGAACCAGAAGCAAGCCTAGTCACGCAATACAAAGCGCTTTTGCTCACCGAGGGCGTTACGCTCGACATCACCGATGACGCTGTAGAAGCGATTGCAGGCATCGCGGCCGACGTGAACACCACGGTCGAGAATATCGGCGCCCGCCGCTTGCAGACGGTGATGGAGCGCCTGCTCGACGATATCAGTTATTCCGCGCCCGACCGCAACGGCGAGACTGTGAGAATCGACGCGGAATACGTGCGTAAGAATGTCGGCGATCTGGCCAAGAACGCCGACCTTAGCCGCTTCATTCTTTAAACGCGCAGGCCGCCCTTCAGCGCCAGCGAGCGGAGGTTCTGCTCCGGGCGCGGGCCCATGTGCGAAATCACTTCCGCCGCCGCAAGCGAGGCGAGAGCGCCGCATTCCGGCAGCGGGCGTTGGTGCGCGTACCCGAACAGGAAGCCTGCGGCGTACTGATCTCCCGCGCCTGTGGTGTCGATGACGTCGGCGACGGGAAACGCTTTCACATCGATTGTGTCTTTGTTTGTTACAATCAGCGAACCCGTGGACGAGCGCGTGACCACAACAACGGGACAATCCTTGCGCGCCGCTTCGATTGCAGTGCCAAGATCTTCGCACTCATAGAGTGAGAGGATCTCGGACTCATTTGCGAACAGAATATCGACGTGGCCGGCGACGAGATGGCGAAAGCTATCTCGATGGCGGTCAACGCAGAATTTGTCTGACAAGGTGAGCGCCACTTGGCGCTGCGCTGTCTTTGCGATTTCGGCTGCGCGTACGAACGCTGTCTTCGCTTCGTCGCGATCGAAAAGATAGCCTTCGAGGAAGAGGATCTTGCCGGCCGTGATGAGCCCAGCGTCGATGTCGTCAGCGTTGAGCAGGGTAGAGGCGCCGAGATAGGTGTTCATCGAACGGTGGCCGTCTGGCGTCACGGCAATGAGCGAGCGGGCTGTGGCAGGTGTGCCCGGGCGGGGCGGGGTGTCGAACGCAACGCCGCCGGCGCGGAATTCTTTGATGAATTGGGCGCCGAGTTCGTCGTCGGCGACCTTGCCGATATAGCCGGTCTTTCCGCCGAAGCTGGCTATGCCTGTCACCGTGTTCGCCGCCGAGCCGCCGGCCGCGACCGTCGCATTTGTGAAACGCGCGGTGAGATGGTCGGCGCGCTCTTCGTCGATCAGGCTCATGGCGTCTTTGGCGATGTTCTCCTCAGCCAGGAACGCATCGGAAACCTGGGCGATCACGTCGATGATCGCATTGCCGACGGCGACGACGTCATAGGTCGAGCTAGACATTCAAAAATCCTTTGAGAGTTAAGGCCTTTAAGCCTGCACGCAGGGCGCTGTCCAGCATTGCGGCAGGCGAGCTTGCAGGGCATGTTCGCGCCCTATGAGAATTGCTGCTTCGCTTATCGCTTTGATGTTTCTCGCGGCGTGCGCCACCGCACCGCCCGGTTCGGCCCCGCAACCAAGCGGCCCGGCTGCACCTGCGGCGCCGGCAACATCGCGCTTGGTGCAGATGCTCAATTCTGCAGGCCGCGCTGATGCGCCGACGCAGGCCGAGATCGTGCGCGTCTTTGGCCCCGCCGACATCGAGCGTCAGGATGGCGCGGGTGCGGCGCTGACCTATCGTTACAACAATTGCGCGCTTCTCCTTCTGTTCGCCGCGGATGCGCGCAATGCGATGCGCCTGGCGCAATCGCACCCGAGCGCGCGGCGGTCGGGCGAAGCGGCGCCTAGTCTTGACCAATGCGCCAGCGAGGCTGACGCGCGCCGGCGTTCGTGATGGCGAAGGTCGCGTATCTCAACGGACGCTCCTATCGCGGCACGCCGATGGGGCCGGGGCAATTGCCAGAGGCCGAGTTGATCAGCCATGAGTTGATCGTCGCTGAAGGCAAGAAGTGCGGCATCGAGTTTGTCATCGAATATTGGGACGATCCTGAGCTGCCGAAGCGTGGTTACGATGCCGCGATTATCCGCACCTGCTGGGATTATACCGGCCGCGCCGACGAATTCATGACGGCGATGGAAGCGCATGAGCGCGCGGGGCTGCGTGTGTTTAATTCGCCGGCCGTGGTGCGGTGGAATGCGCGGAAGACTTACCTCCGTGAACTTGGCGCTGCTGCAATTGAAACCGTTTGGCTCGACCGTGTTGATGGCCGCTCGGTGGCTCAGGCGTTTGATGCGCTGGACGCGGCGGAGATCGTGATCAAACCGCAGATTGGCGCGGGCTCGGTGCGGACCATTCGCTTGAAGCGCAATGCGTGGAGCGAAGCGGACCTGATCGATGCGCCGCAAGCGGAAGCGATGGTGCAGCCTTATCTGCGCTCGATCGAAACAGAGGGGGAGCGTTCGCTGTTCTGGTTTGGCGGTGTGTTCTCCCATGCGATCCGTAAAGTGCCGACCAAAGGCGATTGGCTGGCCAATATTCCAGGCAAGACAGCGTTTCTTGCCGAAGCTGCGCCCGCTGGCGCGATGGAAGCGGCGGAATCGGCGCGGGCGCATGCGCCCAAGGACCTCCTCTATGTGCGCATCGACCTGGTGCTCGGCGATGACGGCAAGTGGCGCGTGATCGAGATCGAGGCGATCGAGCCTTATCTCTTCTTGGACTTCGCACCCGAGGGCGCGGGCGTCTTCGTTGATGCGATTGCGCGGGTCTTGTCCTTATAAAGACAGAGATCGGCGATGACGCAGCGCGGGCATTCGGGCTTGCGGGCGATGCAAGTGTAGCGACCGTGTAAGATCAGCCAATGATGCGCGCCGTGGAGATATTTCTCCGGCGTGATGCGCATCAATTGCGCTTCGACTTCGTTTGGTGTTTTGCCATCCGCTAATCCGGTGCGGTTGGCGACGCGGAAGACGTGTGTGTCGACGGCGATCGTGCCTTCGCCGAAAATTTCCATTAGCACCACGTTCGCAGTTTTGCGGCCGACGCCGGGCAGGGCCTCCAGCGCTTCTCTATCGTGCGGCACTTCGCCATTGTGCTGATCGATCAGGGCTTGCGAGAGCGCGATGACATTCTTGGCTTTGTTGCGCCAGAGGCCAATGGTTTTGATGTAATTCGCGACGCCGTCTTCGCCGAGCTTCAGGATTTTCGCCGGCGTATCGGCGATCTTGAACATCGGCGCGGTGGCCCGGTTGACGCCTTTATCGGTCGCTTGCGCTGAGAGCACGACGGCGACGAGCAGCGTGTATGGATTTGTGTATTCCAGCTCCGTGCGCGGATCGGGGCGCAGTTCTGCGAGGCGCGCATAGAGCTCTTCGGCTTTGGCTTTGGTGAGGCGCTTGGCCACTTAGAGCCCGAGCACGTCGCGCATTGAGTACAGCCCCGGCGGCTTATCCGCGACCCAAAGGGCTGCGGCGAGTGCGCCATCGGCGAACACAGCGCGATCCATCGCATGATGCGAGAGCGTGACGATTTCGCGCTCGGCGATGAAGCGCACGTCATGCTCGCCGACAATGCCGCCGCCGCGAATGACCGAGAAACCAATCTGACCTTCTGGCCGCTCGCCGGTGGCGCCGTCATATGGCGCGAGGCGGAGCTCGCTCAGCGGCGCGTTGCGCCCCTTCGCGGCGGCTTCGCCGAGGAGGAGGGCGGTGCCGGAGGGGGCGTCGACCTTGCGGCGATGATGCGCTTCGGTGATTTCGATGTCCCAGCCAGGCCCGAGTTTCTGGGCGGCTTGTTCGACGAGGGCGGCGAGCAAATTCACGCCCAGGCTGAAATTGCCGGAGCGCACGATGGCGATGCGCTTGGAATGTGCGATGAGCTGCGCGTCTTCGGCCAGCGTGAAGCCGGTAGTGCCGACGATGGCGGCGCGGGTAGAAGTGTTCTTCAGCGCGGCTAAGGCGTCGAGCGTCGCGGCGGGCGTAGTGAAATCGATCCAGACTTGCGCGTTCTCGGCAGCGTGATCGGCCACCTCGGTCGTCATCATGAAGAGCGGCGAGATGCCGGCGAGCGCACCGAGATCGGCGCCGAGGAATTGGCCCTCGCTGCGTTCGGTGCCGCCGGCGACGGTGAAGCGTGAATCGACGCAGGCGGCGCGGATCAAAGCCCGGCCCATGCGGCCAGCCGCGCCGGCGATAGCGATAGAAAGCGTCATGGCTCCCTCATGGACCGTGGATTTCGAACCGGCAAGGCCACGGCGTGCGCCATCCTTTTGGGCGCGGACGCCAGAAATCGAAGCTCCCAAGGGAGAGCCGGGACGCGGTGAAGCGGCAGATGCTTTGAAAGCGCCAGCGCTCTGCGCTGCGTGGAGCTCGCAGACTAACATTCTTCGCGACGCATCCGCTCGACCAGCCTATCGAGGACCTGCGCTTTTTGGATGTCGCGTGCAAACAGGAAGAGCGAAATCGCGACGAATGCCCAAAACAATGCGGGACGCCGATAGCGGTTGATATCCAAGTTACCGGAAAGCCGATCACCACAGAGAGCGCAAACCATCTGACGGCGGCGGCGAGAGCGTGCATCAGCGCACCAGCGGGTCACCGTTGTCGAAGAATTTTTTGACGGTGTCGAAGAAGCCTTGGGTTTGTGGGTGGGCTTCTTCGCCGCAATCCTTCGCGAATTCCTCGAGCAGCTTGCGTTGCTTGGCGCTCAGATTCACCGGAGTTTCCACCAGCAATTCGACATGCAGATCGCCGCGCTCCTTCGAGCGCAGATGCGTCATGCCTTTGCCTTTGAGGCGGAAGCGGCGGCCGGTTTGCGCGCCGGCGGGAATGGTGATCTTGGCGCGCTCGCCTTCGATGGTCGGGATTTCCATTTCGCCGCCGAGGGCGGCTTTGCACATCGGCGCCGGCGCGCGGCAATAGAGATCGGCGCCGTCGCGCTCGAACAGCGAATGCGGCTTCACCGAGAGGAAGAGATAGAGGTCTCCCGGCGGTCCGTTGCGCAGGCCTGAATCGCCTTCGCCGGAGAGGCGGATGCGCGTGCCGTCTTCGACGCCGGCCGGGATTTTGACGGACAGCGTGCGCTCTTTCTGCGTAAGGCCGCGGCCGCCGCAGGATTTGCACGGTGTTTTGATGGATTGGCCGCGGCCGTGGCAGGCAGGGCAGGTGCGCACGATGCGGAACATGCCTTGGCTGGCGCGCACTTGGCCGGCGCCGTTGCAGGTGCGGCAGGTTTCAAGCGGGGCTTTGCCTTCGGAGCCGGTGCCGGCGCACGGTTCGCACGCATGCGCGCGCGGCACAACGATTTCGCGCTCCATGCCTTTGAAGGCTTGTTCGAGCGTGATCTCTACATCGTAGCGCAAATCCGAGCCGCGTTCGGGGCCGTTGCGCGGGCCACGCCCGCCGCCGCCGCGCGCGAACATATCTTCGAAGCCGCCGCCGAAGATCTCGTTGAAGATGTCGGAGAAGTCGTTGAAGCCCGCGCCGCCGGGGCCGCCAGGGCCGCCGCCGTCGAAGGTTTTGCCGAAGCGATCGTATTGGGCGCGCTTCTCGGGATCGGAGAGCACCGAATAAGCCTCGCCGATTTCCTTGAACTTGTCCTCGGAGACCTTGCAGCCCGGATTTTGGTCCGGGTGCAATTTCATCGCGAGTTTGCGGAACGCGGACTTGATAGTCGCCGCGTCCGCGTCCCGCGCAACGCCGAGGATTTCGTAATAATCGCGAGCAGCGGCGGTCATACGAATTTACCTGCACGCACGATCATGTTCGGCCCCGACCCTTACGAGTTCTTCTTGCCGTCGACTTCTTCGAAGTCGGCGTCGACAACGCCGTCCTCGTTTTGGCCGCCACTTGGGCCTTCGTCGCCACCCGGGCCCGCGCCGCCATAAATGGCTTCGCCGATCTTCATCGACGCTTGCACCAAGGCTTGCGTCTTGGCGGCGATGTCGCCGGTGTTTTCGCTCTCAAGCGAGGTCTTGAGCGCAGCGATCGCGTTCTCGATTGCGGACTTGTCACCGGCCGGGATCTTGTCGCCGTTTTCTTGGAGCTGCTTTTCGGTGGCGTGGACCAGGGCTTCGCCTTGGTTCTTGGCTTCCGCGAGCTCACGGCGCGATTTGTCTTCGCCGGCGTGTTCTTCGGCTTCCTTGACCATGCGCTGGATGTCGGTTTCGTTCAGGCCGCCCGAGGGCTGCACGCGCATGCTCTGCTCTTTGTTGGTCGCCTTATCTTTGGCGCTGACCGAGACGATGCCGTTGGCGTCGATGTCGAAGGTGACCTCGACTTGCGGCAGGCCGCGCGGGGCAGGGGCGATGCCGACCAGATCGAACTGGCCGAGCGCGCGGTTGTCCGCCGCCATTTCGCGTTCGCCTTGGAACACGCGGATGGTTACGGCCTGCTGATTATCTTCAGCGGTCGAGAAAATTTGGCTCTTCTTGGTCGGGATCGTTGTGTTGCGTTCGATCAGGCGCGTGAACACGCCGCCGAGCGTTTCGATTCCGAGCGAGAGCGGCGTCACGTCGAGCAGCACGACGTTCTTCACGTCGCCTTGCAGCACGCCGGCTTGGATCGCTGCGCCCACGGCCACGACTTCATCCGGGTTGACGCCCTTGTGCGGTTCGCGACCGAAGAATTCCTTCACGATCTGCTGGATCTTCGGCATGCGCGTCATGCCGCCGACGAGCACGACTTCCTTGATGTCGGCAGCGGAGAGGCCAGCATCTTTCAGCGCGGCCTTGCAGGGGCCAAGCGTGCGCTGCACCAGATCCTCGACCAAGCTTTCATACTTGGCGCGCGTGATCTTCATGTTGAGGTGGAGCGGATTGCGGTTCGAATCCATGCTGATGAACGGCACGGAGACGTCGAACTCGGTGCGGCTCGACAGCTCTTTCTTCGCTTGTTCGGCCACTTCCTTGAGGCGTTGCAGCGCGAGCTTGTCTTGGCGCAGGTCGACGCCGTTCTGCTTTTTGAACTCGTCGGCCAGGTAATTCAGGATGCGGATGTCGAAATCTTCACCGCCAAGGAACGTGTCGCCGTTGGTGGAGCGGACTTCGAACACGCCGTCGCCGATCTCGAGGATCGAGACGTCGAAGGTGCCGCCGCCGAGGTCGTACACAGCGATGGTTTTGGATTCAGAGGTTTTGTCCAAGCCGTAGGCGAGGGCGGCGGCCGTCGGCTCGTTGATGATGCGCAGCACTTCGAGACCGGCGATGCGGCCGGCGTCCTTCGTCGCTTGGCGTTGCGCGTCGTTGAAATAAGCGGGAACCGTGATCACGGCCTGCGTCACCGGCTCACCGAGATAATCCTCGGCCGTCTGCTTCATCTTTTGCAGCACGAAGGCGGAGATTTCGGACGGCGCGTATTGCTTGTCGCGGCCTTCGATCCAGGCGTCGCCGTTCGGGCCTTTGACGATCTTGTACGGGACGAGCTCAGCGTCCTTCTTGGAGATCGGGTCGTCGTAGGAGCGGCCGATCAGGCGCTTCACGGCGTAATAGGTGTGGGTCGGGTTGGTGATGGCTTGGCGCGCGGCCTGAATGCCTATCAAGCGCTCGCCGTTTTCAGCAAAGGCGACCACGGATGGCGTGGTGTTGGCGCCTTCCGCGTTCACGATCACCTTGGGCGTGGAGCCTTCCATAACGGCCACGCACGAATTCGTCGTGCCCAAGTCGATCCCGATTACTTTACCCATCTCTCTTCCTCGTTCCTTTCAGCAGCGTGGCTCCGTTTCACGGACCCAAATAGGCGTCCCCGAAGCGCGCGTCCTGTGTCTTCTCAGTTCCGATTGACCGACCCATCGCCCCCTCAAGCTTTAGGTCGTTCGTTTCCCGGTTCATGTGGTGTATCGCCCACATCGTGCAAGAGTTTCGCGAGCCACTATCCGCATTCGCTGCAGGGAAATAGGGCTAAGGGCCTCGGTGATTGATCCTGCTCAAGATTTGAGGGGAACAAAAAAGAAACCGAATACCTAGATAGGGGCAGGAGCCCCGGTAAACAGCATGACCCGTCCCGCCTCTGACCTTGATGGTTTTCGCCTGTGGCCCGGCCTGTTGGATCGGGCCGAGCAGGAAGCGCTGCGCGACGCGGTGTTTCAACGCTTCCGGGCAGGGCCGCTCTACATTCCGCGCATGCCCAAATCGGGTCTGCCGATGCGGGTGCGGATGACGAATTTTGGCGCGCTCGGTTGGGTGACCGACAAAGAGCAAGGCTATCGCTACCAGGACACGCATCCCGAAACGGGCAAGCCTTGGCCCGACATGCCGGAGAAGGTGCTGGAGCTTTGGGAAACCTATGCCGCGTACGCCGCGCCGCCCGAAGCGTGCCTCGTGAATTATTACGAGGGCGACGCGCGCATGGGGCTGCACGTCGATAGCCACGAAGAGGCGTGGGATGCGCCGGTGCTGTCGATCTCGCTCGGCGACATGGCGCTGTTTCGCATCGGCGGCTCGCTGCGCTCTGATCCGACGCGCAGCGTACGCTTGGCGTCAGGCGACGTGTGCATGCTCGCGGGTGCGGCGCGACGTGCGTATCATGGCATCGATCGCATCATGAACGGCACGTCGCGGCTGATTCCGAAGGGCGGGCGGATCAATTTGACGGTGCGGCGGGTGACGGTTCCGCAGCCGGCATAGCGCGCGGTGCGTTTTCGGGGCGTGCGCTTTGCACCACGAAATCAGGGCGCCAGCCTTCCGGTGGGCCGCCGGGTGAGGGGGCCAAGCGGCCGGCTTGGATTTCGTGCGCTTTCCAGACCATCGAATTGTGAACGCGATTCCAGCCCGACGGGTGATCGTAGAAGAACCATTCCTCAACCGCGCTCGGCTCCATTTTGCGATATTCGGAGAGCAATACCGCCGCTTCGGCGAAACCATCCGGTTCGCGCGCGACATTGAGCCCGAACATATCGGCCTGCTGCTCGTGGAAATAGGTGATGTTGCGTTGAAGCGGCGTGGTGATGATGCCGGTGAGCGCGATGATCAGCAGGAAAAGCGGCAAGCCTGCAGGATCGGAAATATCGCGAATGCCCCAGCGTTTATTCTTCGCAAGCGCGCGGAAGCCGTAATGCACGGCGGCGAAGGTGACGACGATAAGCCCAATCATCATCGCCATGATGGAATAGAGATGGCCCAGCACGTAATGGCCGATCTCGTGGCCCATCACGGCGCGCACCGCTTCAGGGCTGCCGCGTTCGATCAAAGTGTCGGCGAGTGAAATGCGCGTGGTGCCGAACATGCCGGAGACGTTGGCGCTGATCGAATTGGTTTGGCGGGAGCGGTCATAGACATAGACGTTGTCGGCGGGCACGCCATTGGCTTGCGCCATCGCGATGATGCTGTCGCGCAGCTCGCCTTGCTCCATCTCCGTGTAGGTATTGAAGAGCGGCGAAATGAAGACCGGCGCCACCATCACCATGAGTGCGGCGAACACGATCGACACGACCGAGCCCCAAATCCACCACGTGTTCCGCGCGGCGCGAATGATGATGTAGAGGATGGCTAGGAAGATCGAGCCAATCAGAAGCCCGATGCCGGCGCCGATCATCTGCTCTCCGAACCATTCGCCGAAAGTTTGGGTTGAGAGCCCGTATTCATGCTCGCGCACGAAGCCGACATAATAGGTGAAGGGGAAGCTCACGATTGTTGATATCAGGTTCACAACGAACGCGACGCCGAGCGCGACCAGCGGAAACCACTTCACGGTTTTCTCAAGCCACTCGCGTAAGCCGCGCGCCCAGCCGAGTACGAGCAGGCCGCCTGCGATCAGGATCGAGAGCGCCGTGCCGGCGAAGTCGATAAGATAGCCGCCTTCGAAATAGGAATTGGAGCGCGCGGTCGCTTCAGGCCCCAGGGTCGCGAGCCAAGCGTGGGTCGCGAGCTCTGGATCGAAGGGTAGGGGATTTGCCGCCCAGGCTGATCCCGCAAGTGCGAACGTCGCTGCGAACGCGGCAAATCCAAGTGCGCGCATGAATGTCCCCCGAATGCTATGGCCGCGAGCCTGAACCCGATCCATGTATCTCCGCAAGGGGATGCGCGATGGGCGCGATCCAGGGAGAGACGTATGCGCTTAGACACGCCGGAAGGTAACCTGCCGCCGACACGCCGCTCGATGACGGCGTCCTTGTTTTTCGCGGGTTACGCGACGGCGGCGGTGTCGTCGTGCGCCTCGCCGGTGACGACGCCGAGTGACGAGCTGATCGTCGAGGACGTGCACATCAATGGCGCCGGCGGCTACAGCTTGCCGGCGTATGTCGCGCGGCCGGCGGGGCGCGGGCGCCATCCGTGCGTGATCGTCGTCAATGAGATTTTCGGCATTCACGATTACATCAAGGATGTCTGTCGCCGTTTCGCGCGCGAAGGCTATGTCGCCATTGCGCCGGACTATTTCGATCGCGCCGGCGATCCCGCGCCGATGACGGATTTCCAACAGATCCTCGCGATCGTAGGCACGGCCAACCACGCGCAAGTGATGGCCGACACTGAAGGCGCCATCAATTGGCTGAACGCGCAGAGTTTTTCGCGCAATGCGATCGGGATCACGGGTTTCTGCTGGGGCGGCACGGTGGTGTGGATGGCGTCCGCGCAATTCCCGGATATCAAGGCGGGCGTGGCTTGGTATGGCCGCGTGGTGAGGCCGGCGGCTGGGCGTTGGGGCGCCGACGAAGATCGGCCGTGGCCGTATGATATTGGCGGCACGCTGCACACGCCGGTGCTTGGACTCTATGCGGAGAACGACAACGGCATTCCGTTGGAAGGTGTCGAGCAGATGCGCGCCTCGTTGCGCGCGGCGGACAATCCGTCGAACTCTGAGATCATTGTCTATCCCGGCGTGCAACACGGCTTTCACGCCGATTATCGCGAGAGCTATAACGCGGAAGCGGCCGCCGATGGCTGGGCGCGTTGCCTTGCTTGGTTCCGCGCGAATGGCGTCGGCTAGACGCACGTCAATTGCCGAAATCCGTTTCTTGTGTTATCGAACAGAAATCGCGCCGCATCCCGGCGCGATTTTTTCCACCTCAGTATCGCGCATCGAGTGCTGACGCCTGCGCCTATCGCGCGCGCCGCCGCGACCGCGCGATCTCTGGACGTTTCTTGGTTGTCATTGCTGGCAAAAGGCCCTTCGGCCTAGGAGAATGCGCATGCGCTATCGCAAACTCGGCCGCACGGGCCTTGCCGTGTCTGAAATCTGCCTCGGCACCATGACCTTTGGCGGCGATGGCTTCTGGAAAGTCATCGGCGCGCTGGAATTGGAGGCGTCGACCAAGTTGGTGAAAGCGGCGTTCGACAAGGGCGTCACCTTCATCGATACGGCGGACATCTATTCCAACGGATTGTCCGAGACCGTGCTGGGCGGGGCGATCAAGGATCTGCCGCGCGACGAATTGGTGATCGCAACAAAAGTGTTCGGCCGCATGGGCGCTTATGGCGGCGCGGATACGCCCGAGGCCCAACGGCGTGCGAAGAGCGCCAATCTCTGGGGGCTTGGGCGCAAGCACATCTTCGAAGCGATCGACGCGAGCTTGGAGCGCTTGCAGCTCGACTACATCGACCTCTACCAAGTGCACGCTTTCGACCCAGCGACGCCGATCGAGGAGACGCTGAAAGCGCTTGATGAAGTCGTGGCGTCGGGGAGGGTGCGCTATATCGGGCTCTGCAATTTCGCGGCGTGGCAGATCGCGAAAGCGCTGGGCGTTTCAGAGCGCAACGGGTTGTCGCGGTTTGAATCGCTGCAGATGTATTATTCGATCGCGGGCCGTGATTTAGAACGCGAGGTCGTGCCGCTGGCGCAGAGCGAGGAGCTTGCGATCATGCCGTGGAGCCCGCTCGCGGGCGGCTTCCTCTCCGGCAAATTCACGCGCGACAATGCGGGGCCGAACGATGCGCGCCGCACCGCGTTCGATTTCCCGCCGGTCGATAAGGACAAGGCCTACGATATTATCGATGTGATGAAGCAGCTGGGCGATGCGCGTGGCGTGTCTGTCGCGCAGATCGCACTCGCGTGGCTCCTGCACCAAACGCACGTCACCAGCGTGATCATTGGCGCCAGGAGCGAGGAGCAACTCGCGGACAATCTCGCCGCTACCGGTGTTGAGCTGTCCAGCGATGATCTCGCCAAGCTCGATGAAGTGTCGAAATTGAAACCCGAGTACCCGGGCTGGATGCTGGAGCGCCAAGGCGCCGAGCGTCTGGCGGGTCTCAGCTAGAGCCTAAAAGAAAAGCGGCGGCGCTCTTGCCAGCGCCGCCGCCATCGCGTGCGTCCCCCGGGCCCTAGGCCCTGTTAACGCGCGATCTGAATTTGATACCCGCCGATCGAGCCGCCAAGTCCACTCGCCTGCAGGATGTATGAACCGCTCGTCTGCGGTGTGAACCGCAAGCGCGCATCCATACCGGCGCCAGCGTCGTCGTCCGATGCTACGCGCTCGCCATTGCTGTCGAGCACCGCGAGGAATGCATCGCCGAGCGGGCTGTCGCCGTGGCCGCGCACGTCAATCGTATAACGCACGCCCGCTTCGAGCTCGACATGATAGGCGTCGACATCCCCAGGGATTTCGATGCGATTGATGCGATCGTCGCCAGCGCCGTCCAAATACTCGTCAGAATTGATATTGCCAGGCACCTCAGTATCGACCGCGCGGATGAAATAGCGGCCTGTGACGCCGGCATAGCCCGACACGGCGAGATAATAGCGACCGCCCGTGGCCGACGTGAACGCGAGGTACGAATTGAGCCCCGCGCCGCCGTCATCGTCTTGCGCAATTTGCTGGCCGTTCTCGTCGAGCAGGGTGAGCAGGGGGTCGGCAAGCGGGCCCGGCTCGGAGCTGTCGACATAGAAGCGGTGCGGGCGGCCTTCGATCATGTCGACGGCAAACCAATCCACATCGCCTTCCTGGCCGATCAGGCTGACACGGCCCTCGCTGTTCGGCGCGAGGTATTCCGCAGCCTCAGCGTTGTCGCCAACTTCACCGGCGTTGATTGCGATGATGTAGCGACCCGCAGAATCTTCGCTGAAGCCGCGCGCTTCAACGAACACCGGACCAGAGGCGGCGGCTGTGTACTCAAGCCATGCATTGAGGCCATCGCCGCTGTCATCGTCGCGCGCCAGTTCAGCGCCATCGGCGCCATAGAGGATCAGGTAAGGGTCAGCCAGCGCGTCGCCACTTTCCGACGATGTCAGACCGATGCGCACGCTTTGGCCCTCGGTGAGTTCGAGGCGATACCAATCGCGGTCGCCGGCGGGCGCCAGCACGCCTTCGCGATAATCGCCTTCCGCGCTGAGCGTGACGTCGGTGGTTGCATCGGCCGGCGTGTCGCCTTCAAGCGCGGTCAGCACGTAGCTGCCCGACGCATCATCCATGAAGCCGCGGGCTTCGACGAAATAATTACCGCTCGTGACAGCGGTGTACTCAAGATACGAGTTCAGATTGCCGCCGCCGTCATCGTCCATAGCGATTTCGACGCCATCCGGGCCGATCAGCTTGAGCAGGGGATCGCCGAGCGCGCTATCGCCTTCGCCGCCGTTCAAGCGGAAGCGATAGGATTGGCCTTCCGTCAGGCGGATTCGATACCAATCGCTGTCGCCGGCAAAGTCGAGTGTTGCGTTGAGCGGTTGGCCGATGTTCAGACGGCCGCGTGTGTTGCGATCGGCGCTGGTGCCGTCCGTCGGCGCGCGTTCTGTATTAACGCGCAGCGTGTAGCCGCCTTGGTACGCGTCGGCGTACGCGCTGGCGACGACATAAACTGTGCCGCGCGATTGCGGCGTGTACTCAAGCAGCGAGTTCAAGCTACCTTCGCTGTCGTCGCTCGCGTTCAGTTCCGTGCCTTCGCTATCGACGAGGCGCAGATAGGGGTCGCCGAGCGGCGTTTCCGCGTTCGGATTCGTGGTCAGCGCAATGCGATAGCGCTGACCCGGGCGGACGCTCAGGCGGTACCAATCGGAATCGCCTTCGTATTCGATCGCGCCATTGATGTCGCGGCCGGTTGTGGCCGTCGCGCGCGTGCTGGCATCGTCGCCAGCGTCGTCCGGCGGAATGGCGGCGGCGCTAATGGTGAAGCGATAACTGCCCGTCGAGGCTTCGTTGAACGCGCGCGCTTCGACGAACACGTCGCCCGCTGCGCTGGCGTTGTACGAAAGCTGCGAGTTCAGCGTGCCGTTGTTGTCGTCGTTGTAGGCGACCTGTTCGCCGGCGTCGTTGTAGATCGTGAGCACCGGATCGATGGCGTCGACTTCGGATTCCGAGACGGCGTCGAGCGCGATCGTGTAGCGCTGGCCTTCTTCTACGCGCAGGCGATACCAATCCGTATCGCCAGCGGGTGAAAGCGCCCCGTCGGTTGCGCCAGCGCTCAGACGGGCTTGCGTGCTGGCGTCGCCGGGCTGGTCAACGTCCTGCGCGGCTGCTGGCATGGCGAACAGGAGCGCGGCGGTTGCCGCGCCGAATAAAAGTTTTCCGCGCATCTCTGGAACTCCCCTCAAATTGGATGCCGTATGGTTAACAATCGGCAATGAGTGGAGTAAAGGCGAATCTAGTCGGAACCGCGACTAATCCCAAGCAACCTCGCATGGCGGCGCGCGCGTCGCGCATAACTCACACCTTGATGTCGATCGTTCCGCTCGGCGCCTGCGCGCCATTGGCGGGACCGGCAGATACAAGCACCATCGCCGCGCGCAAGGTGCGGTCGCCGAGAACGAAGCCCGATTGCATCACTTCCGCGACCACACCGGCTGGATAATCTGACGGCGCTTGCGCCACGGCCTGGTGCAGGTTCGGGTTGAACGTCTCGCCCTTTTCACCGACGCGCTTCAGCCCGTGCTTTGCGAAGACGTCGAGCAGGGAGCGTTCGGTGAGCTCAACACCGGTGATGAGATTGCGCACGCTATCGTCGGCGTCGTCACGCGGGGCGGCGAGGAGGGCGCGCGACAGCGTGTCGGCGATCGGCAACAGATCGCCGGCGAAGCGGTCGATGGCGTAAACGCGTGCGTCAGCCACTTGGCGCTCGGCGCGGCGGCGCGTGTTTTCCGCTTCCGCCAGCGCGCGGAGCATGTCGTCGCGCGCCTTGGTCAGCTCAGCCTGCAACGTCGCTACGTCCGGCGTTTGCACTTCGGCGGCTTCGGGTTGCGTTTGTTCTGCTTTGGTCTCGTCCGTCATTCCAGTCCTCGTTCAGCGTTCCGACCCGCGGGCGTCGAGCAATCTGCCGACGACGCGAGCCGTGTAATCCACCACGGGGATCACCCGGGCGTAATTCAATCGGGTTGGCCCGATGACGCCCAGGGCGCCCACGACCTTCCGTTCGGCGTTCATATAGGGGGCGACGATCAAACTCGACCCCGACAGTGAAAACAGGGAGTTTTCCGAGCCGATAAAGACACGCACCGCCTCGCCAGCCTTGGCCAGGTCGAGCACTTGGATCAATTCGCGGGTCTTTTCCAGGTCGTCGAACAGCCGGCGCGCGCGTTCCAGATCGGCGACGGCCTGTTGATCCTGAAGCAGATTTCCGCGGCCGCGCACGATCAGGGCGCGGCCTAAAGTGGGGTCCTCGCCGGACCACTCGACTAGGCCTTGCTCCACGAGCTTGGCCGCCGCTTGATCCAGCGCCGCGCGATCGCGCGCCAAGGCTTCGCTCGCCTCGTTGCGGGCTTCGCTCAGAGTTTTACCTTTGAAGCGCGCGTTCAGATAATTGGCGGCTTCTATCAACGTCCCCGGCGGCAGGTCGGGCGGCGTGCTGATAATGCGGTTCTCGATTTGATTGTCTTCAAACACGAGAACCAGCAGCGCTTGACCGGGGCCGATGCCGACGATCTCGGCATGGCGCACTGGCGCGTCGCGCTCAGGCGTCACGACGAGTCCCGCGCCGCCGGCAAGGCCCGAGAGCAATTCGGACGCAGCGCCAAGAACGTCCTGCGGGTTGGCGCCGGCTTGGCCGATGCGCGCATCGATCTCTCGCTTCTCGTCCGGCGGCAGGTCGCCGAGTTGCAGCAAGCTATCGACAAAGAAGCGCAAGCCCGCCTGCGTCGGGCGGCGGCCGGCCATCGCGTGCGGCGCGTCAAGCAGGCCGAGACCGGCGAGGTCGGCCATCGTGTTGCGGATCGAGGCGGCGGAAAGGCCGACACTGCCCAGCTTCGACAGCGTGCGCGAGCCAACGGGCTCGCCGGTCGTCAGGTACGACTCGACGATCTCGCGGAAGATCTCCCGCGCGCGAGCGTCGAGCGAGGTGAGGTCGGGGGCAGGGGGCTGCGCCATTGGGCCTCTAGGTAGCGAACAGGCGCGCGCACGCAAGCGGCTGGCCCCGCGACTTGAAATCGCCGTGTTCCCTGCCGAGGAACGCGGCCCATGCGATTGGGATTTTTCGGCTTCATCGCCGCGCTTTGCTTGGCCGCGCCCGCTGCGGCGCAAACTGCGTTCACTTTGGATGCCCGGAGCGGGCCGCCGGTAGTGGAGGCGCAGATCAACCGACGGGCTCTGCGGCTTGAGGTCGATACCCGCGTGCCGGACATGCTGGCCGTCTCGACCCCCGGCGCCGAACGTATTGGGCTGCGGCGATTGCCGTTCGCGGCGGTTGCGATCAGTATTGAAGGCGGCGGCACGATCCGTGGCCGCATCGCGCGTCCGCGCATTACGTTTGGCGAGCGCGCGTCGCGGGCGTTTGCCGGCGTGTTTCCAGCGCCTGCAAGCCATGTCGCGGAGGGCCTGATTGGGCCGGGCGCGATGCCGTACGATCTGATCACCATCACGCTTGGCGCGGAGCCTGCGCAGGTGCGCGAGATCCGATTTGCGCTGGAAGATGCGGACGTCTGGCGCGTGAGCACGCAAGTTGGCGGCGAGACTTTGCTGGTGATGTTCGATGTGACCAATCGGGCAAGCGTGTTCAATCGCTCGGCCGCGCGCTTGTTCGATCGTGCGGGCGCGATCCCGACGGCGGGTGAATTGGCGGAAACGCCGATGGTGCTCGGCCTCAGCACGATGATGCAGCCGGTGACCACGGAGTTGACGGTTGAGAGGCTGACGCTCGCGCCAGCCTTTGCACGCACCAATGCGCCGCTGCTTGGCGCGTTGGAGGAAGACGCGATCGTCGCGGCGGGGGAGACCGACGCGCCGCCGCCGTCGCTTGTGGTGGGCCGCGCCGCGTTGGAACGCGCGGGCTGTGCCTCGATCAGCGTCGATCGCCGCACCCGCCAGCTCACGTTGCGCTGCGCCGCCTAGGCCCTCTTCTTGGCTTTCGGCGGTGAGATCGGCGGCATGGCGCGGCGCATATATTCGTCGAACTTCGGCACGGTGAACCCGATCAAACCGCGCTCGGGCGAATAGGCCATGCCTTTCTTAATCAGCTCGTCGCGAATTGGCGCGGCTTGGCTGAGGCTGAGGCCCATAACATCAGCGATTTCGGACGAATGCACGGGTTCTGCGCCGAACTCGGCCATCGCGCGGGCGTAGGTTTTTTGGCGATCGGTGAGCCGCGCGAGGCGCACTTTGAAAATGCCTTCGTCCAGTGCGGCGACAGCGGTTTCGCTGGCGCGTTTGGCGTCAGCCAGTGTGATCGGCGATTTCGCGGCCACCTCCCAGCAATGCGCGCCCCACACTTGTAGAAAGAACGGATAGCCGCCGGTTTGCTTGATCACGAAGTCGAGTGCGTCGGCGGCGTATTTCACGCCCTCGCGTTCGGCCGGGGCGGTGAGGGCGATCCGCGCGCCGTTGTCATCGAGCGGGCCGATCGGCGGATAGTCGAATAGGCGCTCAGCATAGGATTTGGCGTCGCCCGCGAGCTTGGCGAGTTGAGGCAGGCCGCCGCCGAACAGCAGCAGCGGCAATTGGCGTTGCGAGATTTTGTGCAGCGCCATGATCAAGGCGCCCAGGTCGCTCTTCTGTAGATATTGGATTTCATCGATCAGCAGAATGATCGCCGTCTCGCGCTTCTTCGCAGCTTCGGCGATGGCGACGAAAAGATCGGTCAGATCGATGGTGAGATCGCCAGTGGCTTGGCCTGCGGCGAAGCTGAAGTCGATGTCGCCGACGGTTGCCTTGAACATCGAGGCGAAGGCTTTGAGCGAGCCGAAGGCTTTTTGCAGGTCGGCGCCGGTTTTCTTGATGCGGTCGAGGCGGAAGAGGATTTGCTGAAGCTGCGGCGCGAGCTGCTGCGCCAACGGCATGGTCGGTTCGATTTCGAGCAGCGCGGTTTGACAGCCTTGCTCTTCGGCGATGGCTTCGAAGGCGTTGAGCAACACAGTTTTGCCGACGCCGCGCAGCCCCAACATGATTGCGCTTTTCGCCGGTCGGCCGGCTTTGGCGCGGACGATGGCGACACGCGCCATTTCGATCAGCGCGTCGCGCCCGGCGAGGTCCGGGGGAGGGACCCCGGCGCCGGGGTTATAAGGATTGTGGGTGGCTTTCATATGGTTGTTTGGTCAAGTTAGGCGGGGGCGGCCTAACAATCCTATAGATTGCTATGGAGTTAAGGAGTTAGGCCGAGTCGGCCAAACTTGTCCAAACTGACCTATGGACGCAGAGGGGTCGACTTGGGGGCGCTTTTCGGCCAATGGGCGAGCCTCAGTTCCATAGCGCTCTATAGGAAAGTTAGGTCGGTGGGGCCTAACTCAGCCAAACAATCCAATAAGCGCCCCTAGTTTTGGAGACTTTCCCATGCGCCCGACCGGCCGCGCCAACGATCAATTGCGTGAAATCAGCTTAGAAACGGCGGTGTCCCGCTACGCCGAGGGCTCCTGCCTGGCCAAGTTCGGGCAGACGCATGTGCTCTGCACAGCGAGCGTCGAGCAAGGTGTCCCCGGCTGGCTGAAGGGTCAGGGCCGCGGTTGGGTGACGGGCGAATACGGCATGCTGCCGCGCGCCACGCACACACGCGGTCGCCGCGAAGCCGCGCAAGGCAAGCAGTCGGGCCGCACGCAGGAGATCCAGCGTCTAATCGGCCGCTCGCTGCGTTCGGTGGTCGATCTGAAAATATTGGGCGACCGCACCATCACGCTCGATTGCGATGTGATCCAAGCTGATGGCGGCACACGCACGGCGGCGATCACGGGCGCTTGGGTCGCACTCGCGCGCGCGTGCGCATATCTGGTCGAAGAGAAGGTGATCAAAGAGAACCCGATCACCGGCCAAGTCGCGGCGATCTCGTGCGGCGTGTTCGAGAGCGCCGCTGTGCTCGACATCGATTACGCGGAAGATTCCAACGCTGAGGTCGACTGCAATTTCGTTATGTCCGGCGATGGCCGCTTGATCGAGGTACAAGCCACTGGCGAGAAGCGCCCGTTCACGGATGAGGAATTCGCCGAATTGATCCGTTTGGCGAAGCTCGGTTGCGGCAAGTTGTTTGAGCTACAGCGGACCGCGATTGCATGAGCGTGCAAGCGCTTATGGAAGCAGGCCCGATCGCGCGGATCGCGCGCGTCGGGCATGCGCCGTTCGAGGGCGACGATCCGATCGAGATTTTCTTCGCCAATGGCGCGGTGTTTCATATCGATATCGGCTTTGAGGGCGCGACGGATATCGTGATCCGTGAAGGCGCGTTGCTCGATTACGCCTACGATCATCTGCGCGCGGAGGAGCCGGACACGTACAAGGCCATCGCACGCGATTGGACGCATGAGGACATGGACTTGCCGTGGCTGATCGGCGTCGCTCTTAAGCATCCGCGCCGCCTGACAATGACCAATCCGTATCGTGTTGACGTAGGCTATGTGTTCGACGCCAGCGGGCGTGATTTCGCGCTGTTTGGCGAGGCGGATTACATCACGGCTGCAGCACTGGATGATCCCGAGCTTGAAGGCTTCGGTCTCGAAGTTGGCGTTCTGATCGCCTAGTCGGCGGCGGCTTCTTCCAGCGCGTCGTTTTCGCTCGGTTCGTAGCTCAGCAACTCGCCGGGCTGACACTCCAATACGCGGCAGAGCGCGTTGAGCGTCGAGAAGCGGATTGCTTTGGCTTTGCCGGTTTTCAAAATCGAAAGGTTGGCGAGCGTCACCCCGACCTTCTCGCTGAGGTCGGTCAGCGACATGCGGCGTTCCAGCAGGATGCGGTCGAGGGTGACGCGGATCGCCATCAGATCGTCAGCTCCTGCTCTTCCTTGAGGCGTGCGCCTTCGCGGAAGACCTCGGCCAATACGACCAAAACGAGGATCGAAAGCCAACTTGAGAAGTCGAAGGAGATGCTGATCTCACCGTGGACGTCTGGCGCGAATGTTGTGATCAGCACGCCCGTCAGCGCCATCAGTGCGAAGCGGGAAAACTCGATAACGATCATCGTCATCCAGATCACGCGCAGATGGTTAGCGTTCTCGCGGCGGAATGGCTCGCCCGATGAGAAGCTTTCGAACAATTGCTTGAGCCGCCACACGATCACGAGCGAGCCTGCAATGGCGACTGCGCCAATGAGCAGAGCGGGGACCACGACCGGCCAACGCCCGCCGCCGGGTTGATCGTAGGTCAGGTGGAAGTCGCCCGAACCGCCGCCGACGCGCGCCGTGCCCTCGCCACCTTCAAGAAAGGCCGGGTCGATCGACCCGTTTGAGATCATGAAGAGGACGACGCCATAGGCGAGCGCGCCCACGACCAGGAGGCCGGCCAGCACCCACAGAACGACCCATGCGATCTGCAAGCCCACCTGAACGATGGACGCGATCGAGCCTTTGCCGAGGGCTTTCATGAATGGTCTGATCCTGCCGAACGCCGGAGCTTAGCCGGGCTTTATTGATAAACGATATAGACGCTGGGCGGCCAGGTCAAACAAGTGTCGCGTATGCCCAAGCTTTCAGGCCGTCTCGTCGTCGCCAGCCACAATGCAGGGAAAGTGCGCGAGATCGGCGCGCTGCTGGCGCCCCTCGGAGTGGAGGCGGTTTCCGCTGGGGCTTTGGGCCTGCCGGAGCCGGAGGAGACGGAAACCACCTTCACCGGCAACGCGGCGCTGAAGGCGCGGGCGGCGGCTGAGGCATCTGGGTTGCCGGCATTGGCCGACGATTCCGGGCTCGAGGTGTGCGGCATCGGCGGCGACCCGGGCGTCTATTCGGCGCGCTGGGCGGGGCCGAACAAGGACTTTGGCGTCGCCATGCTGCGCGTGCATGAGGAGCTGGAGAAAAGCGGCGCCACGGATTTCTCCGCACGCTTTGTGTGCGCGCTCGCGTTGGCAGAGCCGAGCGGGGCGGTTGAAGTGTTCGAAGGCGATGTGCGTGGTCTGATCGTGTGGCCGCCGCGCGGGACGCAGGGCTTCGGCTACGACCCGATTTTTCAGCCGAATGGTCTGGACCGCACGTTCGGCGAGATGAGTCACGACGAAAAGCTGCCGATGACGCATCGCGCACATGCGTTCGCGAAATTGCTCGCAAGCCTCAAATGAGTGCGTTCGGCATATATGTGCATTGGCCGTATTGCGCCGCGATCTGCCCGTATTGCGATTTCAATGTCTATCGCGCGCGCGGCGCCGAGAATGCGCCACTGCTCGACGCGATCATCGCCGACATGGAAGCGCATGCGTCGCGCTTTGGCCGGCGCGAAGCGGTGAGCTTGTTTTTGGGCGGCGGCACGCCGTCGCTGTTGCGCGGACAGGAGATCGCCAAGCTGATCGATGCCGCGTCGCGCATCTACACGCTCACGGCCGATTGCGAGATCACGCTGGAAGCGAACCCGGAAGATCATGCCTTGTTCGCCGAGCAAGCGGCGGCTGGCGTGAACCGCTTCTCTGTGGGCGCGCAGGCGTTTGACGATGCGGCGCTGAAGGCGTTGGGCCGGCGTCACGATGCGCATGCGTCGCGCCGTGCGGTCGATGTGGCTGCGGCGACCGGGCGGCGCGTTTCGCTCGATCTGATCTATGCGCGCGAAGGGCAGAGCGAGGCGGAATGGCGCGAAGAGCTGATGCGCGCGCTGGAGCTGCCGGTGGAGCATGTGTCGCTCTATCAATTGACGATCGAGCCGAGAACTGCGTTCGCGCGCCGCGTTGATCGCGGTCAGATCGTGCCGCCGGATGATGAGAAGGCGGCGACGCTTTATGAGCTGACGCAGGATTTGTGCGAAGCGGCGGGTTTTCCGGGCTACGAAATCTCCAACCATGCGCGGAGCGAAAGCGCGCGGGCGCTGCACAATCGGCTCTATTGGCGCAGCGCCGATTGGATTGGTGTTGGCCCCGGCGCGCATGGTCGCTTCACGCATGATGGCGCACGCATCGCCACAGAAGCGCAAGCGAGGGTGGCGGATTACATAGATGCGGTGCGTGGGCACGGCGTCGGTTGGATCGAGGAAGCGACGCTTTCAAACGAGGAAAACGCCGACGAAGTGCTGCTCATGGGCGTGCGCACAATTGAAGGCGCGGAGCTGCAGCGGATCGCGGCGCTGCGGGGTCGGCCGGTGAATCCCGAGGCGCTGCGCTGGCTGCGCGAGCAGGGTTTGATCACGCATGACGCCTACCGCGTGCGTCTCACGCCGCGCGGTCGTCTCGTCGCGAATTCGGTTGCGGCGGAGTTGGCGGTTTAGCTGCCTTGGCGTGTAAAGCGGCGAGGCGCTGCTTCCAACACCGCGACGTCGTTCTGGCGCACTTCGATGATCGCAAGCCCGCGCTCGATCGCGCCGTTATTGCGAAATCGGAAGAGCCCGTCGGAGCCGGCAAACCCTTCCGGGTTTTCGATCGCGGTGCGATTGAAGCCGCGTGCGCCTGCATCGCGCGAGAGCAGGGCGGCGAGCGCGACGGCGTCATAGCCAAGGCTCGCCAGGCGCGTGGGCGCTTGACCATAGACGTTTTGATAGCGGCCTTCGAATTCGGTGCGCGCGTTGAGATCTGGCGATACATACCAGCCGCCCGCGAGCGTTGGTTCGCGCTGCGCTTCGCCGGCCCACACGCTTGTGCCCATGAAGCGCACTTGGCGTTGGTCAACGCCGCCACGCACGAGCGCCGTCGCGATCGAGCGCAATGGTTGGCCGCTTTCGGCGATGAGGATGCCTTGTGCGGGCGTTGTGCGCAGCGTTGCGGCCATTGCGGTGGCCGCCGCCGCTGCATCGGTGTCGGTACGATTGTAGAGTTGGGCGGACGTGATGGTGACGCCATGTAGACGGGCTTCGGCGCGCAGTGCGCCCTCGACACGGCGGCCGTATTCGTTTGACGGCGCCAGCAGCGCGATGGTGCGGACGTTGTGTTCCGAGGCGTATGAGACGATGCGCGAGATCTCGTCTTCGAGCTGGAAGCTCAGCAGATAGATGCCGTTGCCGCCGATGGTGCGATCCGACGAGAAGCCGATCACCGGAATGTTTTCAGTGCGCGCCGCATTGCCTGCGCCGGCGACGCCTTCGCGCAGCACCGGGCCAATTATGATGTCGGCGCCGTCGTTCACAAGTGCGCGCGCGGCGGCGGTGGCCGATGCTTCGTCTGCGCCGGCGTCGCGCGGGATGAGAAGCGTGCTCGGGCTGCCGTGGTCGAAGAGCGCGAGCTCGGCGGCGTTGTAAAGCGCCGAGGCGTCTTGCGGGCGGAGCGAGAAGGGCAGCAATAGACCCACGCGCACGATCTGTTGGCCGCGCATGAAGGGTGGGGTCACGCCTTCGCGGCTGGTGACATCCGTGCCGGGGGGGACCGAGGGGCCTGGGCCAGGCATCGGCGTTGGCCCGGAAGGCGCTGTGGCGCAGGCGGCCATGAAGGCAGCCAGGCCCAACGCCGCACCGAGCTTCAAATGACTTGGCGCGACGCGCGGCAGCGCCGATGATTTGGCGGAAGCCATGAACAACCCTTCGCAAGACCCCGAGGAATTCGCGCGCGACCGTATCGGCGCCCGCGAATCCAGTCCACCTCCCGAAACGGGCCTTTATGTGGTCGCGACGCCAATCGGGAACCTGCGCGACATCACATTGCGGGCATTGGACATTTTGGGCGGGGTCAACCGGGTCTATGCCGAGGATACGCGCGTCGCCCGTAAGCTGATGGATGCCTATGGGCTGAAGCCGAGACTGGCCGCGTATCACGAGCACAACGCTGAGACGGCGCGCGAGGAAATTCTTGACGTCTTGGCTCGCGGGGAGAGCGTGGCGCTGATTTCGGACGCCGGCACACCGTTGGTGTCCGACCCGGGCTTCAAGCTGGCGCGCGCGGTGATCGAGGCGGGGCATCGCGTGTTTCCGATTCCGGGCGCGTCCGCGTCGCTCGCAGCGCTGGTGGTGTCGGGCTTGCCGAGCGATCGGTTCTTGTTCGCTGGCTTTCTGCCGAACAAGCAGGGCGCGCGCAAAGCCGTGCTTACCGAACTCGCGGACGTGGACGCGACCTTGATCCTCTACGAAAGCGGGCCTCGTTTGGCGGATTCGCTTGCCGACATGGCCGATGTGCTGGGCGCACGGCCCGCGGCAGTGGCGCGCGAACTCACCAAGATGTTCGAGGAAACGCGGCGCGATACGTTGGATGTGCTTGCTGCGCATTATACGCAAGCGGGGGGACCGCGCGGGGAGATCGTTGTCGTTGTTGGCCCGCCATTGGCGAAGGGCGAGGTGAGTGAAGAGGCGCTGGATGCATTCTTGCTGAAGGCGTTGCCGCGCGGCGTGAAGGATGCGGCGAGCGAGGCGGCGCGCGATCTTGGCGTGCCGCGCAAGCGGGCCTATCAGCGCGCGCTCGAACTCAAGGATCGCGCTTGAGCCGGCAAAAGGCCGAACGGCGCGGGCCGCGTCGCGGAATGGATCGCGATGCTTATTCTTGGTGATCGTTGAGGTCAAAGCGCGATCTACCTTTGAAGCGGGCTTGTTCGCGGTAACGCCGATGCGCAGCAGCGGATTGCGCACGTGGCACAAATTCTCGCAGGGCGGTGGCGTTTGCAAACAGCGCCGATACGCTTCGATGTTGTTGTGGTCGGCGCGAGTTTCTTACTCAAATATGAACACGTGGCGTGGTTTGACGAGCGACACCGTTAACGGGCGCGAAACGATCCGGGCGCACAATGCAATGATGCGCACCTCTGTCCTTACTTTAGCCGCTCTTGCGGCCTGCGCCGCCACGAGCGGCTGCGTTACGGCTGCTCTCGGAACCGCGGCAAGCGTTGGCGTGTACGCCGCGCAGGATCGCACGATCGGGCAGGGTATCGATGACGCGAACGCGTCGAACCAAGTGAAGATGCGTTTGCTCGCCGCCGACCGCGCCGCCTTCCAGGAAGTGGACGTTGAAGTCGCGAATGGCAATTTGCTGCTCTCGGGCGTCACGCCCACGCAAGAGCATCGCCAAGCGGCCGAGACGATCGCGCGCTCGTTGCCTCTGGTGCAGAACGTTTACAACGAGATTTTCGTCGGTCCGCATTCGAGTGTGATGCGCAGCGCGCAGGACGAATTCATCACCGCGCAAATTCGTA
>Ga0315902_10002206_pt1 | contig 30655 bp, 22 predicted proteins | sample LakEriMetagenome_9_FD_203523 | JGI IMG/M metagenome (GOLD analysis project Ga0315902, IMG submission 203523) | Freshwater fungal communities from buoy surface, Lake Erie, Ohio, United States - Buoy 12 MA117 | ecosystem: Environmental > Aquatic > Freshwater > Lake > Lake biofilm | place: USA...
GTGCGCGGTGCTCGTCGCATTCGGATGGTCGGCCGGCGCCGCAGAGACGCAGCGGCCGACCCGCGTGCGGCTCCCGGAGCCTCCGCCAGAGGCCGCTCCCGACGAACTGTTCGCCTACGTCGAGGATATCGCCGACCCGGCCCTCGAGCCCGAATCCCGCGGCCGGCTGCGCTACCACCGTCGCAAGGTGGCCGCGCTCACCGTCGCCGCAGCCGACCTGATCCTTTCGCAGGTGCCGGAGGACGACCCGCGGCATGCCCGCGCAGCAGCCCTCAAGCGCGACGCCGAGGCCGTTGCGACGACGGCCCAGGAACGCTCCGCGCCCGCCAAGCGGCAGCGCTCGCTGCCGGACGAGCCCCTGGCCCTCGACGGCACGCTGCTCGACGGCTCGGCATTCGATCACGCGGGCTTGGCCGGCAAGGTCGTGCTCATCGACTTCTGGGCCACCTGGTGCGGCCCCTGCGTGGCCGAGATCCCACGGGTTCGCGACGCCTACGACCGCTACCACGAGCGCGGCTTCGAGGTGGTGGGCATCAGCCTCGACGAGGATCGCGACGCGCTGGAAGCCTTCGTCGCGGAGAAGCAGATCCCGTGGCCGATCATCCTCGATGCCCGCAATGACGCTGGCGGGCTTGCCGCCCGCTACGGCATCAACGCGATCCCCACGATGATTCTCGTGGGCCGCGACGGCACGGTGGTGAGCACCGACGCCCGCGGCCCGCGACTCGAGGAACTTCTCGCGGAGCAGTTTCCGATGCCTTGACCGCAGGTTGCCACCCTGCGGCCACGTAGTAGGTGCAGGATGGTAACCTGCACACCCACATCCGACCGCTCAGGCGCTCTTCGTGCGGGCCTCGCGAACCGGCAGCACCGGCTCGGTGCCCTCGACGTTCCGCTCGTTGATCAGGTAGGTCGCTCCCTGATTCTCGGGCAGGTCGAACATGATGTCGAGCATCACGTCTTCCATGATGCTCCGCAGGCCGCGGGCACCGGTCTCCTTCTTCATCGCCTTGCGGGCGATGGCCACGAGCGCCTCGTCGGTGAACTCGAGATTGCAGCTCTCGAGGCTGAACATCTTCTGATACTGCTTCACCAGCGCGTTCTTCGGATCCTTGAGCACGTTGACGAGGGCCTTCTCGTCGAGCGGCTGGAGCGACGAAATCACGGGCAGACGGCCCACGAGTTCGGGGATCAGGCCGAACTCGAGAATGTCATCGGAGTCGACGTGCGGGAGCAACTCGGCAAGGTCGGCGTCGTGGCGGAGGCCCGTGTGCTGGCCGAAGCCGATCGTCTTCTTGCCGAGTCGCTTGCCGATGATCTTCTCGATCCCGACGAACGTTCCGCCGCAGATGAAGAGGATGTTCGACGTGTCGATCTGGATGTACTGCTGCTCCGGGTGCTTGCGGCCCCCCTGCGGCGGCACGTTGGCGACCGTCCCTTCGAGCATCTTGAGGAGCGCCTGCTGCACGCCCTCTCCCGACACGTCGCGGGTGATCGAGACGTTTTGGCTCGTCTTGCCGATCTTGTCGATCTCGTCGATGTAGAGCACGCCCCGCTGGGCGGCCTCGATGTCGAAATCGGCCGCGTTGAGCAGTTTGAGGAGCAGGTTCTCCACGTCCTCGCCCACGTAGCCCGCCTCGGTCAGCGTGGTGGCATCGCCGATCGCGAACGGCACGTCGAGGATCCGGGCGAGCGTACGGGCCAGCAGCGTCTTGCCGCAGCCGGTCGGCCCGAGCAGAAGAATGTTCGACTTGTCGACCTCGACGTCGCCCGCCTCGCGGCCCAGGTTGAGCCGCTTGTAGTGGCTGTGCACCGCGACGGCGAGCACTCGCTTGGCATGGTTCTGCCCGATCACGTACTGGTCGAGGTGCGAAACGATCTCGCGGGGCGAGGGGATCGCCGTGAAGAGCTGCTTGCTGGTGCCCCGCCGCTTCTTCTCCTGGTCGAGGATCGACTGGCAGAGCTCGATGCACTCGCCGCAGATGTAGACGTCGCCCGGGCCTTCCACGAGCGGCCCGACGTCGCGGTAGCTCTTGCGGCAGAACGAGCAGAAGGCGTTCTTCTTCGTCGTTCCGCCCGCGCCCCGGCGCCCGAGTCCGCCGACGTCTTTCCCGGATGGCATCAGATCAGTCCCTCCCGTGCTCCAGCCCGGCAGCATCGACGGCCGGCGGGTGCCGGACGTCTGGCGCGGGCGCGCCGAACCGGGTGCGCGGCTCGACGAGTGTTCTTATGTTTCGGTATTCCTCTTCGCTCAGCACACCCTCGTCGCGGAGATTCTTGTAATCGGCCAGCGTTCTTTCCCAGGTTGCCTGATCGTCATCGGCCCGCATCCGGGAGCGAATCGCGGCGATGGCAGCCACGCCGGCGGCCACCACCAGGGCCAGCAGGGCGGCGCTGACGACGAACGCATTCACGGTCATGGCTCCCAGCGGCACTCGGTCCGGCCCGGACACCTGCCCGAAGCATGGCCGCGGAACGAGGCCTCGCGGCGCGATTATGCCGGTCCGATGGGGCCCGGGTCCAGAGAAATCCGCCTACGCTCCACGGTCCCCGCAGCTTGCCCAGCCCCACTGCCACGGCACGCCACGGCACGCCACGGCAGCGGCGGCCGGTTCCGGTTTTGGCGATTGCACAGGAAAAGTTGACTTTTCCGGCGGACGCCTGCCGATCACTGACTCCATGAGGGTCTTACTCCAGGACTGGCGCTCACCCGACGCCACGCGTCGGGGCACGTGGCTGCGGGTCACCGCCGCTGCGATCGCCGTCTGCATCGGGCTGCAGGCAGTGGGGCAGCCGCCCGCTCCGCCGGGTCTTCCCGAACTGGTACGGACCAAGCACCGCACGTTCGCGATCCCGTTTCGGATCCCGAAGTCGGAAGACCCCGATGCCGAGGCGGCACCGCAAAAGGTGGTTCTCAACGTCTCCACCGACATGGGCGTCAGCTGGCAGTCGGCGGGCGAGGCGGCTCCAACCGCCACGTCGTTCACCTACCGTGCTGAGACCGACGGCGAATACTGGTTCCGCCTCCGGGCGGTGGACAAGAAGGGCCGGTCCCGTGGCGGTGAGGGCCCCGACATCCGCGTGCTGGTCGACGCCGCCGGGCCCAGGCTCGCCGGCCGCGTCTGGAAGGGGGCCGACGGCGAGATCGTCTGCCGCTATGCCGCCGCCGACGACTCCCTGAAACTCGAGTCGCTGAAGGTCGAATACCGAGGTCCGGGCGACAACGGCTGGAAGTCGGTGGCCGCCCAGGCCGTGCTCGCCCGCGAGTCGCCCGCCCATCTCGTCGGCGAGGAGATCTGGTGGGCCGGCGAGAAGGTGACCACGCTGACGGTGCGGATCGCGATCTCCGACTCATCCGGCAACCAGGCGACAAAACAGTTCACGCTCGAGCCGAGCGATCCCGGCGTCGATCAGACGGCGCTCGCCAAGGAGATCGGCGTGCCGGCGTTGCCCGATCAGCCGTTCACCGACGCTGCCCAGCAGCCTGCGGTGACGTCGATCCCAGGGGGCGCTGCTCAGGCACCTGCCGCCGGGGCGACCGCATCGGCCGACGGCATCCGCGGCTGGGCACCCGAATCGGCCGGCACGTGGTCCGACGGCCAACCCTCCACTCCGCCTCCCGCCGCCGCCGGCCCCGGACGGAGCGTGCTCGTCCGCCCGGCCAACACCTCCGCAGCCGGGCTGCTGCCGCAAGCCGGTCCCCGCCCCGCGCCGCAGCGGCAGCCGCTCGGCGACTCCGGCATCGCCCAGTCGGCGACGGGCAACTCGCTCGAATATCGCGGCCGGCCACTTCAGCTCACCAAGTCGCGTCGCTTCGCCTGGGACTACGACATCCCGTCGACGCGGCCGGCGACGGGCCAACTCCGCGCCGAACTCTGGACCACGCAGGATGGCGGCGTCACCTGGCAGCGGTCGGCGGTCGACAACGACGGCCGCAGCCCGATCGACGTCACCCTACCGACCTCGGGCCTCTATGGTGTGCGGCTGGAGATGGTATCGGACGCGGCTGACGACGGCGGCCCCCGCTCGGGCTCCGCGCCCGATGTCTGGGTGGGCGTCGACGAGGACCCGCCGCAGGTGGAACTCGTGGCGATCAGCCGCGACGAATCGACGCCAGCTGGAGCGCTGGTGATCCGCTACGTCGTCCGCGACCCGCTGATCGCGCCCCGGGCGGTCCGCCTGCTCTACTCGCCCAACGCCGAAGGCCCGTGGGCCACGATCACCGACGGCATCGACAACCAGGGGGAGCATCGCTGGGCTCCCGACAAGAACGTGCCCGCCAAGGTTCACATCCGCGCCGAGGCGACCGACCTCGCCGGCAACGTCGGGGCGGCCACGTCGGCCGACGAGATTTCGATCGCCGCGCCGCGGTTCGGCGGCAAACTCGGCGGGCTCCGGCCGCTGCCCACCGCCCCCTGAGCCGCGTCGGCTGACGCGTCGCCTCCCCGCCCACTACACTCGCGGCGTTCCGCGGGTCGCGGAACCTCAGTTCCGCACGTCCGCGAGGCGCCCGTGGCCGGCACCGCATCCGCGCTCGACATCCTCGCCGCGGCCGACGACTGGCAGATCGGCGAGCCATCGCTGGTCGTGCTCCACGGCGACGAGCCGTTTCTCGTGCTCCACATGCTCGATCTCCTCCGCTCCCGGCTCTGCCCGGACGAGGCTGACCGGGCCTGGGCCTGGCGGGAGTTCGATGGCGGCGAGGAACTCGATCCCCGCGACGTGTTCGACGAGGCGGCCACGATTCCGATGTTCGCCACGGCCACCCGGGCAGCCGTCGTGCGGCAGGCCGACGCCTTCGTGACCGCCGCCCGCGACCGACTTGAGACGATCGCCACCGCCGACCGTGGTCGCCGCGGCCTCGTGATCCTGGACGTGAAGAGCTTTCCCTCGAACACCCGCCTCGCGAAGGCCGTGGCGAAGCAGGGCCTCGCGATCGACACCTCGCTCCCGGCGAAGGCCGACCTTGGCGGCTGGATCCGGAAGTGGGCCACGTCTCGGCATGGCATCACGCTCGCAGCCGCCACGGCGCAGCGGCTGATCGAACGGCTTGGCGGCACCATCGGGCAGATCGACCAGGGCCTCGCGCGGCTCGCCGCCGCGATCGACCCCCAGGCGAAGAAGACGGCGATCCCGCCCGAGGCCATCGACGACTTCGTCGGCTCACCGCAGGAGCGGACGGCATGGGGCATGGTCGATGCGGCGGCGGGGGGCGACACGAAGCGCGCCCTTCGTGAACTCGCCGACCTCCTCGACTCGGGCGAGAACCCGATCGGCATCGCCGCCCAGATCGCCTCGGTCCTCCGCCGCCTCTCCACCGCGGCGAGGCTGCTCGCGCTGCCGGCAGGCGGCGGTCGTCCTGCGGGCGTCGAGCAGGCGCTCCGCGAGGCCGGCGTGGCGGCCTGGCCCAAGGCGCTGGCCCAGGCGAAGGAGTCGCTCCAGCAGCTCGGTCCCCGGCGGGCCCGGCGGCTGCCGATGTGGCTGCTCGACCTCGACCTCGCGCTCAAGGGCGAGGCTTCACGGGGTCTGCGGGCGAGGCTGGCACTGGAGCGGCTGTTCTGCAAGATGGCACGCGGCGGCGAGTCCGCCGGCCGCGGGTCGTCCCCGGCCTCGCGTCCGTCCGGAGCCCGCACGTGAACACCGACCGCCATCCCGATCCCCGCGACCTCTGGGACAACCCGCTCGCCTCGCGCTACGCGTCGGCCGAGATGACGCGGCTCTGGAGCGACAACCACCGCTACATGCTCTGGCGGAAGACGTGGCTGGCGCTGGCCGAGGCGGAGGCCGAACTCGGCCTGCCGATCTCGCAGGGTCAGCTCGCCGAGATGCGGGCGCACCTGGCGCCGATCGACTTCGCCAAGGCGGCCGAGTACGAGCGGAAGATGCGGCACGACGTCTTCGCGCACCTGCACGCCTTCGCCGACGACTGCCCTTCGGCCCGGCCGATCATCCACCTGGGTGCCACGAGTGCCTACGTGACCGACAACGTGGATCTCATCCTGATGCGGGAGTCGCTCGACCTCGTCGCGGCCCGCCTGGCCACGGTGATCGAACGGCTGGCCGCCAAGGCGGTCGAGACGAAGAACATCGTCTGCCTCGGCCGCACCCACCTTCAACCGGCGCAGCCCACCACGATCGGCAAGCGGCTCTGCCTCTGGATCCACGACCTGATCCTCGATCTGGAGGAGGTCACGCACCGCCGCAAGCTCCTCCGGGCCCGCGGCGTGAAGGGCACCACCGGCACGCAGGCGAGCTTCCTCGAACTCTTCGCCGGCGATCATGCCAAGGTCCGGCGGCTCGACGAACTCGTGGCCCAGAAGCTCGGCTTTCATTCCTCGTACGAGGTGACCGGCCAGACCTACACGCGGAAGATCGATTCACAGGTCTGCGCGGCGCTGGCGGGCGTTTCGGAATCGACCCACAAGGCCGGCAACGACCTCCGCCTCGCGGCGGCCTGGGGCGAGCTCGAAGAGCCGTTCGAGAAGGAACAGGTGGGCTCCTCCGCGATGCCCTACAAGCGGAACCCGATGCGGGCCGAGCGGATGTGCGGCCTCGCGCGGTTCGTGATGGGCCTGGCGGCGACGGCCGGCCAGACGGCGGCCACGCAGTGGCTGGAACGGACGCTCGACGACTCGGCGCCCCGGCGGCTCGTGCTGCCGCAGGCGTTCCTGGCCACCGACGCTCAGCTCGTGATCTACGCCAACATCGCCGGCGGGCTCGTGGTGCTGCCCGGCGGCATCCGCCGAAATCTCGAGGCGCATCTCCCCTTCCTCGCCAGCGAGAAGATCCTGATGGCGGCGACGACGGCCGGTGGCGATCGGCAGACGCTCCACGAGGCGCTCCGCACGCACAGCCACGCCGCCACTGCGCGCATCCGCGACGGCCATCCCAACGACCTGCCGCAGCGGCTCGCAGCCGACCCGCTCTTCCAGGGCGTCGACATCGCGGGGGCGATGCGGGCCGACGATCTCGCCGGCCGTGCGGCCGAGCAAGTGGAAGACTTCGTGGCTGAGGCGGTGGAGGTGGCGCTGGCCACCTGTCCGGCCCGCGGCCCCGAGTCGGCGCTCAAGGTCTGACACGCAGCCACCGCGAACCTCGCATGCGAGGCGATCGTGAAGGCGGCGACACCTCCTCACCCACCATCGCCGTGACGTCTTCAGGCCACGATCGATCGCATCCATCCGACGATGCTCGCAGCACGAGCGCCGACCTGTCGGGGCGGGCGTCGAGTTTCGGATTTGGCGGCGCCGCCCCGTCGCCGCTTCCGGATCTCGCTGTAGGATCGCTCGTGGGCGATTGCCGGATCGAGCGGCTGATCGGTCGCGGCGGGATGGGCAGCGTCTACGAGGCGCGGCAGGGAAGGCCGCAGCGGCTCGTCGCCGTGAAGGTGCTTCGCGGCGCGGGCGTGTCGCCCGATGCCATGCAGCGGTTCGAACACGAGACGGAGGCGCTCGCGGGCCTGCGGCACCCGGGCATCGCCCACCTCTACACCGCCGGGGTCACCGCGGGCCCGGCCGGCGGGCTCCCCTTCCTGGTGATGGAGCTGATTCCTGATGCACGCTCGATCACGGCCCACGCCGCCGCCGACGACCTGCCCGTGCGACAGCGGGTGGAACTGTTCGTGGGCGTCTGCGAGGCGGCCGCCCACGCCCATCGTCAGGGACTGATTCACCGCGACATCAAGCCGGGCAACATCCTCGTCGAACCCGGCGGGGTCGTGAAGCTGATCGACTTCGGCATCGCCATGATGTCGCCGCGGCAGGACGACCCGCAGGCGAGTGCCGACGACGCCCGCCTGAACCGCTACGCGGGCACGCCGCAGTACATGAGCCCCGAGCAGTTTCACGAGTCGCGGGGCGACCTCGATCCTCGGTCCGACGTCTATTCGCTCGGACTGGTGCTCTACGAACTCGTCTCGGGCAGCCGCCCGTACGACGTGGCGAGCACGCGGCTCACCGAGGCGGCCCGCGTGGTCGCGGAAGCGCAGCCCCGCCCGCTCCCGGCGTCGATCGAGCGGCCACTTGCGCGGGTGATCCTCAAGTGTCTGGAGAAGCAGCCGTCGCTCCGCTACCCCGATGCGGCCGCGCTCGCCGCCGATCTGCGGCGGTATCTCAACGGCGACGAGGTGCTGGCGGCGCCGGAACCTTTCTGGGAGGCGGTGGTGCGGATCGGACGCCGGCACCGGGCGGCGATGACGGCGGCGACCGTCGCGCTGCTGGCGCTGGCCACCGCCGCGGCCGGCATCTCGCTGTTCGCTCTCCGGACCCGCCGGGCCGAAGAGGTCGCCCGCCGCGAGGCGGCGCGGGCTCGCGAGCAGGCGCGGGCGACGCAGCAGCTCGCCGACCATCACGAATCGCAGTTCGAACTGGAGAAGGGACGGGGGCGGACGGCCTTCGCGCTGGCCAGCCGGGCCTACGAGAGCGGTCCTGCCTGGGAGTATGGACGGCAGATCGGTGCGGTCGTCGACTCGGCCCGCAGTGCGTGGCACCTCGTGGATCGGATCCCGCTCGCGGCCACGCCCGCCTGGATCGCCTTTCCGCGCGGCCGCCGGGAGAGCCTGGTGCTCGGGTTCGCCGACCGCGTCGAACTCCACCGCCTCGACGGCGATGGCCCGATCGCAACGGCCCCCGTCGCGGGCACGACGCTGCCCTGCCCCGTCGCCGCCGACGCGCTGGCCGTCGTGGTTCCCGATGGCGGCATCCAGGTTCTTTCGCTTCCGGATCTCGCCGTGACCGCCACCTGCACCATGCCGGGCGATGTGACGTCGCTGCGAGCCAGCGCCGACGGCTCCCGACTGGCGGCGCTCAACCGCGCAGGCCTGGCGCGACTTTTCGAGATCGACGGCCGGCAGGTGGCCAGCCGCACGTTTCGCCGCGCGAGCGGCAGCGGCCGGCCGGGACTGGCGATCTCGCCAAGCGGCGGGCGGCTGGTGTGGCACTCCGGGATCTGGAACGAGCCGAAGCTCCGCTGGGATGCAGCCGCCGACGAGCCGCAGCCGTTCAAGCTGCCGGTGCACGACCTGGCGTTCGACGCGGAGAGCGCGGTCGTGGGCGTCTGGTCGCCGTCGTCGCTGAGCGAGCGGGTGCGGCTGATCCGATACGACTTCGAACTCGACCGGCAGCCCGACGAGACCGGCTTGGGCGCGATCGGCGTGCTCTACCGTCAGGGCACTTCGGTCGAGTGCGTCCGCGACACGGTCTCGGGCGAGACGGCGGCGGTGCTCGTCGCCCCCGATTCGGTCAGCCGGGTCTGGATGCCGGTCGTCCCGCCGGAACCGTCGCCGCGGCCGCTCATCCTCATGCCGTTGCCCGAAGATGGGTATGGCTTCTCGCGGGTGCAGGCGGTGCTCGGCGAGGCGCTCTGGCCGCACGTCACCACGCCCGTCGTCATCCGCGGCTACGACGCCGCGTCCGAAACGCTGGCCATGACGGCAGGCAACGACGTCCTCGTGTTCGCGGCCAGGCCCGGGAGACTCGCGGGAAAGCCCGAGACGCCGGCCTCGGCCCTCGCCAGCAAGGCCTGTGGCACCGAGTATTGGAGTTTCCACGCCGACGGCCGCGAGACGTTTGCCTGCGAGGGAGGCGACCTTCACATCGTGTCGCTCGAGGACGGTCGCCGGCGGACGATGGCCGTCGAGCAGCCGACGCCGGCCCCAGGCAGAGGCTTCGTGCCGTGGGGCGTTTCGGCCACGCCGGAGGGCGACACCGTCGCCGTGCTCTGGCAGGAGCATGTCGGCGGCGGCCACGTCGGCAGCGAGTATCACCGGAAGTTCGCCACCGTCTATCGGCTCGACGCCGACCGCCGCCGCGCGACGCCGCAGCGGAGTTTTGTGCTCGCGGGGTTCGACGGCGTCAACGGCCGGCTCAACCGCGAGTTCGTGATCACGCCCGACGGCGAGACGATCGCCTTCTGCGCCGCCGACGGCAGCGTCGTCGGCTACCGCGTGGCCGACGGGACGAAGCGCTACTCGTTCGAAGCGGGCAACACGTTCGCATCGCACCCGGCCACGGGACGGTTTGCGGAGGGCCGCACCGACCGTCCCGATACGTTTCGCATCCGCGACCTGCGGAACGGCAGCCTGATCGCCGCTTGGCCGCTCGAGGCCGCCGTGACGAGGGCCCAGTTCGCCCCCGACGGCGAGACGATCTTCATCGGGCTCACGTCGGGCACGCTCGCGCAGCATCGCGTGAATGACGGCCGGGTCGTCTCGCAGCTGGAGTCGGCGCTCGCGCCCTTCGCGATCTCGCACAAGGGCGATCGGTTCGTGGGCCGCGCCGAAGACAACGTCTCGGCCGCCGCCGGAGCATCGGGCTGGACGCCAGGGAGCCTCGTCGTGGCCGACCTCAAGACCGGCCGCTCGGTGGCCACGCTCGCGGCCACGGCCCACATCCTCAATCGCGCCGCCTTCGCCACCGACGACACCTGGATCGCCTCGGTGACGGAACGGACCGTAGTTCGGTTCACCGCGGCGGTCAGCCCGCACCGCGCGGCGGCACTCCTCGAGGAGACGGTGCCGGCCGAAGACGACCGTACAAGCCCAACGCCGTGAGGCGTGGGGCGAACCGCCACCAGACGCCGTCCCCATCGCTTACGCGATTGGGCTTCCTGAAACGCCGCAGGAAGCGTAACCGCGTAAGCGGTACGGCTGCAGGAAGCGTAACCGCGTGAGCGGTACGATCGAGGCGCGACGGACGCCGCCTCCTCGCGGACGCCGTCCCCATCGCTTACGCGATTGGGCTTCCTGAAACGCCGCAGGAAGCGTAACCGCGTGAGCGGTACGATCGAGGCGCGACGGACGCCGCCTCCTCGCAGACGCCGTCCCCATCGCTTACGCGATTGGGCTTCCTGAAACGCCGCAGGAAGCGTAACCGCGTAAGCGGTACGATCGAGGCGCGACGGACGCCGCCTCCTCGCAGACGCCGTCCCCATCGCTTACGCGATTGGGCTTCCTGAAACGCCGCAGGAAGCGTAACCGCGTAAGCGGTACGATCGAGGCGCGACGGACGCCGCCTCCTCGCAGACGCCGTCCCCATCGCTTACGCGATTGGGCTTCCTGAAACGCCGCAGGAAGCGTAACCGCGTAAGCGGTACGATCGAGGCGCGACGGACGCCGCCTCCTCGCGGACGCCATCCCCATCGCTTACGCGATTGGGCTTCCTGATGGTCAGACCCGGTCTTGGTGGCGGGTGCGGCTCTTGCTCGATCGGCAATCGACGCACAACCCGCTGACGATCAACCGGTGCGACTGGGCCCGAAACTGGTGCTGGGCCGCCACGGCATCGCGGATCTTCGCCACCTCGTCGCTCGAAAACTCGATCAGCTTCCGACAGCCGGTGCAGTAGAGGTGATCATGCTGCGGATAGCCGTAGTCATGCTCGTAGACCGCCCGGCCGTCGAGCACCATCTTGTTGAGCAGCCCGGCGTCGACCATCTCCGCGAGCGTGCGATAGACCGTCGGACGGCTGGCCTTGGCACCCTCACGAGTCTTCCGCAGATCGGCCAGCAACTGGTCGGCGTCGAAGTGCTCGTGGCGGCTGGCCACGTAGTCGACGATCACCCGACGCTGCCGCGTGATCCGCTTGCCGCGGGCCTGCAGAAACTCGGCGAACCGTTCGGCCGGCGTAAGCGCGGTATCGACACTGCCGAGTGAGTAATCGGATCCGACGGCCATCCAGACACCTCCGTCGATAGTGTACCCGCCGGGAAGCGCAACCGCGTAAGCCGTACAGCCTCAGGAAGCGTAACCGCGTAAGCGGTACGATCGAAGCTCGCCCGACGCCGCCTCGTCGCGGACGCGTTGCCCCCATCGCTCACGCGATCGGGCTTCCTGGCCCCGCCACCAAACGAGAACGGCCGAACCGTTGCCGGTCCGGCCGCTGCTTGTGCGGTTACGTCAGGAGTCGTTCACCGCCCGACGGCCCGAGGCTCAACCGAGCCGGTCGAGCAGCCGGTCGAGAGCGATGTCGAGCTTGTCCGGCGTCTCGTAGGAGCCGTCGGCGATCGCCGCCTTGATGGCCGCAACGCGGTCGAAGCGGATGTCGCTCGTCGCGCCGGCAGCCTTCACGGCGTCGACCGACAGCGTCACCGCATCGTGCACCTCGCCGACGCCTTCCTGGCGGGCGGCGGCCTTGGCCGACTGCGCCGCCTCGACGCCCTTCACGGCACCGAGACCCTGCGAACCCTGCGTCGAAAACACACCAAAGATGTTCATGATGTCACTCCTTGCAAGCCGTCGTTCCGATCCCCCGTGATCCCCGCACGGCCGCTTCTACGCGGCTCACCGGCAGAGAGTTCATCGAGTCGTTCGCGAATCCGTACCTGCTTCCTTTCCTTCCATCATTGTTGCCGCGCTTCCGCGTTCCGGCGACTCCAGTCGTCGGACAGCAGCCGGTCGTTGTTGCGACCCGGTCGCCGCGGCCAACTTTTCTTCATCGACCGATCGAATCGAAAACTTCACCAAAATTTTTTCTTGCCAGTTTTTCCCGTCCTGCCGATCCACACGGCCCCGGCCATCGCCCGGACCGCCCAGCCAGCCCGGACTGCCTACATCGCGAACTCGGGCTTCCGCCGACCGAGCTGGCCCTGAAGCCGCTCGACGATGGCGCTGTGCATCTGGCTGACGCGGCTCTCGGAGAGGTCGAGGGTGGCCCCGATCTCCTTCATCGTCAGCTCTTCGTAGTAGTAGAGGATGATGATCAGCCGCTCGTTGCGGTTGAGGCCCTTGGTGACCAGCCGCATCAGGTCCGACTTCTGGATCCGCCGGGTGGGATCCTCGCCCTTCTTGTCCTCGAGAATGTCGATCTCGTGAACCTCCTTCGAGCTGTCGGTCTCGCACCACTTCTTGTTGAGGCTCACCAGGCTCACGGCGTTGGCCTCGATGAGGAGCTTCTCAAAATCCTCGCGGGAGAGCCCCATGTGCTCGGCCACCTCGGCGTCGGCCGGCGCCCGGCCGAGCTTCGCCTCGAGCTGCTTGAGGGCCTCGTTGAGCTTGCTGGCCTTGCTCCGCACGAGCCGCGGCACCCAGTCCATGGTGCGGAGCTCGTCGAGCATGGCCCCGCGGATTCGCGGCACGCAGTAGGTCTCGAACTTCACGCCCCGCGACATGTCGAAGGCGTCGATCGCATCCATCAGGCCGAACGTGCCGGCCGAGACGAGGTCGTCGAGCTCGACGCCGTCCGGCAGCCGAGACCAGATCCGCTCGCCGTTGTACTTCACGAGCGGCAGATACTGCTCGATCAGACGGTTGCGGAGATCCTCGTTCGACTGGTCGGCCTTGAACCGCTTCCAGAGTTCCAGGGCTTCTTCGGCCGACAGCTGGGTCGCGTGATATGCCACGTCATCCTCCTTGACAGGTTCTCGATCTCATCTGCGTGAGGCCGCGGCTCCGCCGCCTGCCTCCACATCGTGGCCCGCCCCGAGGGCGGACCACCTCTCACCGTCGCGGATGCTGCACCGACCAACTCTCAGTCATCGGCAGCCGCACGGTGATCTCTTCACTCAAATCCGGGGCGCCCCGGCATTCCTCGTATGTTCTCCAAACTTCCAAGTCGTTTCTGTTTGTTATGGATCATTTCGTTGTCGGGCGTTGTTTTGTGATCGGGCATTGCCTCGGGGGCTCGCGCCGAACCCGTCGCTTGCGCTCCGGGCTTCTTGGAACCGTATCTGTTCAGGCGGCCCGTGCTGTCTCCGCGGAGCCGACGGTCGCAAACACCTCGAGCCGCGCCTCGTCGAGCGTCTCTTCGTCGGCGAGCACCACGACGTCGGGCAGGTGGCGGCCGACCGCCTCCCGCACGAGCCGCCGCGCTGCCGCCGGCACGAGCAGCACCGGCTGGCCGCCGCGTTCCACGGCTGTCCGCACCGCCCGCCGCACCTCGGCGACGAGCTTCGCCGACACCCGCGGTGCCGAGCCGCGGGCCGTCTTCGTGATCGCGTCGACCGCGTCGCCGGCGAGCCGCACCGCGGTGAGCCTGCCCTGGGGATCGCGCGCCCGGCGGCAGATCGTGCCTGCCAGCCGGCGCCGCACGATCTCGGCGAGCTGCCACGGTTCGGCCGCTTCGGCGGCATGGTCCGACATGAGTTCGAGAAGTTCTGCGAGGGGCCGGATCGGCACGCCCTCGCGGAGCAGGCACTGGAGCGTCCGCTGAATCCGCGCCACGGTGAGCACGCCCGGCACGATCTGCTCGACCACCGCCGGCTGCGCCGCCCGTAGCGATTCCACGAGACGGTTGGCGGCGTCGCGGGTGAGCAAGCGGTCGGCCCGCCGCCGCACGGCCGACTCGAGCGACCGGGCCACGATGCCCGCATCGTCGAGCACCGTCGCTCCGCGAAGCCGGCAGGTCTCGGCCTGGGCGTGCCCAACCCACGTGCCGGTGCGGCCGGAGAGCGGATCGATCGCGGCATCGCCATCGACCGGCGACGACGTTCCCAGCGGCAGCACCGCCAGCATCCGTCCGGCTGGGATCTCGTCCTCGACCACCGCGTCGCCGGCCACCGAGATTCGGTAGCCGCGTTCGGGGAGCGACAGGTCGTCGCGGAAGGCCACCTGCGGCAGCACGACTCCCAGATCGGCCGCCAACGCGGTCCGCAGCGTCGAGACCCGTTCGAGCAGCGGGCCATTGCCCGCCACGAGGCCGACGAGCCCACGGCCGATTTCCACGACCACGCGGTCGTCGGTGAGCACGTCGGCGGCGGGCGTGGAGTTCTGCGGCCCGGCCTTGGCACGCGATCCAACCTTGGTCGGCCGCACGGCAGGGACGTCGTGATCGGGTTCCTCGTCGATGTCGGAATCGACCGCGGGCCGGCGGCCCAGCACGACCGCCGCGGTGAGCGTGATCGCCGCCATGCCGGCCAGTGGCAGAAAGGGCAAGCCGCTGAGCGAGAGCAGCGCGAGAAACACGCCGGTGATCGCCAGCACGTGCGGCTTGGCGGTGAACTGCCGGCTGAACTCCCGTGAGAGATCCACCGACTGGCTCGAACGCGAGATCAACAGGCCCGTCGCCACCGAGATGAAGAGCGCGGGGATCGACGCCGACAGGCCGTCGCCGATCGTCAGCCGCGAGTAGACGTTGAGGGCTTTCTCGACCGGCATGCCGTGCTCCACGACGCCGATCGCCAGGCCGCCGACGATGTTGATCGCGGTGATGATCACGCTGGCCACCGCCTCGCCGCGGACGAACCGGCTCGCCCCGTCCATCGCCGAGAAGAAGTCGGCCTGCCGCTGCAGGTCGAGCCGCATCCGCCGGGCCTGCTCGCGGGTGAGCGTGCCGGCATTCACCTCGGTGTCGATCGCCATCTGCCGTCCCGGCAGGCCGTCGAGGGCGAAGCGGGCGGCCACCTCGCTTGTCCGCGTGGAGCCGGCGGTGATCACCACGAACTGCACGATGGCGATGATCGCGAAGATCACGCCGCCCACCACGAGGTTGTTGGCGGCGACGAACTCGCCGAACGCCTCCACCACCTCGCCGGCCGCGGCGGTGCCGTCGAGGGCCGCCCGCGAGAGGATCAGCCGGGTCGTGGCGATGTTGAGCACGAGCCGCACGAGCGTGATCCCGAGCAGGAACGTGGGGAACACGCTCATGTCGAGGGGCGTGCGGGCGGCGAGCGCCCCGAGCAGCGCCAGCACCGACACCGTCAGGTTCACCGCCAGCATGACGTCGACCAGCGGCGCCGGCACCGGCGCGAGCACCACCAGCACGGCCAGGAGGATGGCCGCGGGGATCGCGAAGTCGAGGATGTGGGCGGCGAGCGGACGACGGAGGGCCGCCGCCGCGCCGGATGGCTGTGCCATGCGCTGCAAAAACACCGGGGGTATCCCCGCCGGGCACCGGCTCGACGGGAGGCGGAACGGTAGCGGCGGCCGCCGCGGCGAGTCCAGACCGCTCACCGATCTTTGAAACGGCTACACTCGCGGGAAAATTCGCCCTTGTGGCTCCCATACCCTCAGACCTGCCATGCATTTCAACCGCTTTGGCCTCGCCTTCGACTATCCCGACAACTGGTCGGTCGACACCGACGACTCCGCCGACCGCTACGCGACCGTGACGGTCTACGCGCCCGGCGGCGGCTTCTGGTCGGTGAGCGGCCACGCCCCGGGCGGCGACCCTCGCGAACTCTCGGCCGCGGTCGTCGTGCAGATGAAGAAGGAGTATCAGGATCTCGACAGCGAGGCGGCCAGCGACGACGTGGGCGGCCACACGCTGCCCGGCTTCGACATGAACTTCTATTGTCTCGACCTCACCAACACGGCGCAGGTGCGGACGCTCGAGACGCCCGACGCGATCTACCTGATCGTCTGCCAGGCCGAGGATCGCGAGTGGGACGAGATCGCCCCCGTGTTCGCCGCCATGACGACGAGTTTCGTGGCGGCGTCCGCCGCGGCGGAGCCGGACGACGACTGAGCCCGGCCATGCCGGTGGGTCGCGGAAAGACGGCCGTGCCCCGGAGATGGTCCGGGGCGAATGTCGCCACACCCGAGCGACGCATGCCTAAGGTCCGCGACCCAACCGGGCCGACCGGGGGTCCACCACCCGCGGCAGAAGACCGTACGTTGCACGCGGCGTGCCGGACGACTTCATGTAAAAAATCGCGTGCCAGACGTGCTGACCGGGAGGGTGGGGTGGATTGGGGGGGCCGCAGGCCGTGCAAATTGCTACCATTCCCCCGAACACCGGGCGGTTCACGCCCTGCCGCCTCCCTCCCCTCCCGGGCCCACCCGTGCTCCTGCTCGCCGACGCCACCCCCGCCGTTTCAGGCCAGATCACGCTCAATCACTGGATCGCCTTCGCGATCTTCGTGACCGTGATGCTGGTGCTCGATCTCACCGTCTTCCACAAGAAGTCACACGAGCCGTCGCTCCGCGAGAGCGCCTTCTGGACGATCTTCTGGTCCGCCCTAGCCCTCGCCTTCAACGGCCTCGTCTGGTGGTGGCTCGGCGGCAAGCCGGCGATCGAGTTCCTGACCGGCTACCTCGTCGAGTGGTCGTTGTCGATGGACAACGTCTTCGTGTTCGCGGTGGTATTCGCCTACTTCGGCGTGCCGCTGAAGTACCAATACCGCGTGCTCTTCTGGGGAATCCTCGGCGCCGTGATCATGCGGCTCACGTTCGTGCTGCTCGGAGCCGAACTGGTCGAGCGCTACAAGTGGGTGATGTGGCTGTTCGGCGGCTTCCTCGTCTACACGGGCATCAAGCTCGCGTTTGGGGGCGGCGATCACGAGCCGGGCGAGAACGCGATGATCCGCTTCTTCCGCCGGTTCATTCCCGTCTCCAAGGAACAGGCGGGCGACCGGTTCTTCGTCCGTGAGAACGGCAAACTCCTGGCCACGCCACTGTTCCTCGTGCTGCTGGTCGTCGAGAGCACCGACGTGCTCTTCGCGGTCGACAGCGTGCCGGCGATCCTCGGGGTGGTCTCGCCCGGCACCCACTACATGCGGTTCATCGCCTTCACGTCCAACGTGTTCGCGATCCTCGGCCTGCGGGCACTCTACTTCCTGCTGGCCGGCGTGATGGACCTGTTCCGGTTCCTCAACTACGGCCTGTCGGCGGTGCTCGTGTTCGTGGGCTGCAAGATGATCGCCGAGGCGGCCCGCCACAACGAGTGGCTCGCGGCCCAGGGGGGCTGGGATGCCCATGCCAAGGGGCACCTCGTGCATCCGGCGGTGTCGCTCTTGGTCATCGTGGGGCTGATCGGCGCGAGCGTGGCGGCATCGCTCGCCTTCCCGGAACGCCGGGACGGCACCGAGATCGCCGGGCACGGCGAGGCCAAGACGCCGAACGAGCACGCCTGATACGGATCACGCGAGGTCCGCGGGCGCACCTCGCGAAAGTCGCTGGGTCTGGTGGCGGGGCACCCCACGCCTCACGGCGTTGGGCTTCTCCAGAACATGGTGAGAGCCGACGGCCGTCAGGCCGCGGGCGCACCACGTTCGACGAGGCCTCCCTGAGGCATTTGGGGATATCTTAACGACAGTAGCCCCGGCGTTGGCCGGGGCGGCGCATGTTTCAGATGGTCGTGAAAGGGCAGCTACTGACCTCGTGCGAGTTCCGTTGCGGTAGGTGGGAGTCCGGCAGTCGCCGGTGGACCCGCGCCGAAGCGCACTCGAGGAAGTAGCGTCTGCGTTCTCTTCCCGCGGAGCGGGCTGCTCCGCGGATGCCGATCAACCAGACGAGGCTCTCGACGCGTCGCTCCGCGCGGTCGGCTCTCCTCCTCACCGCACTCGCGGCTCGCCCGATGTCTGCACGAGGCATTCCAGGAGGATGGGTCAATGAGTCGGTGGTTCACCATGGTGGGCGCGGCTACGCGAATCGTGCGTCGATTCCCAGGAGGTGTCGCGTTCCTGGGCGGATTCCTTCTTGCCGCCTCGGGTGCGCACGCCCAGACGACGCTCAACGCCACCTACACGTCCACTCCCTGGGACAACACGTCGTCGCTCGCGACCGGCAGCGGCCTCACGATCAACCTCGGCCTCGGCTTCGAATACCTGATCGTCGGCGGCGGCGGTGGCGGAGCGGGCGGCCTGCTCACGAACGTGGGCGGCGTGGCCTCGCCACAGGCGTCGGGCACCTACACGATCACGGTCGGTGCCGGAGGCGCTGGAGGGAATACGACCGGTCGGGGACAAAACGGAAGCGCGTCCAGCATTTTCGGCCAGACTGCAAACGGAGGAGGTGGTGGTGGTGGCTACAACTCGATCGATGGCAACGCCGCTCTGAATCAGAACGGCTCGACGGGCGCGTCTGGTGGCGGCGGCAGCCCTTCCAACAGCGGCGGGGCGGGTGGTGGCGGCCTGACGGGATCTGGCACGGGCAACGCGGGCGGGAGCGGAGTAAACACCGGCGCGAACGGCTACCGTGCCGGGGGTGGCGGCGGGTACGGCTCGGCGGGAGCCTCGACGAGCAGCACGGTGACAGGGACCGGCGGCAGCGGAACAACGTCGTCCATCACGGGAGCGACGCTGACGCTGGCCGCCGGCGGCGGTGGCGGTGCAAACGTCGGGGCAAACGCTGGCAGCGGCGGTTCGGGCATCGGCGGCAGCGGTACGTCCGGTGCCGCCAACGGCTCCAACGGCCAGGCGAACACCGGCAGCGGCGGCGGTGGCGCCGGATACAACGGCGGCTTCAGCACCGTCGTGGGCGGCTCGGGCGGTTCGGGAATCGTAATCGTTCGCTACCAGAGCGATACGCGGCTCGCTTCCGGCGGAAGTTCCAGCGGCACGACCGGCGGCTGGCAGTTCGAGCGATTCAACACGAGCGGCTCGCTCGCCCTTTCCTACGTGGCCGCCAACCTGCTCGCCACCCAGAGCGGCACGATCTCGGGCGCCGGCGGGCTCACTTACACAGGCGCCGGCACGCTCAACCTCACCGCGGCCAACACGTTCTCGGGAAACACCCGCGTGAGTTCTGGCACGCTCAATCTGGCCAACGCCAGTGCCCTGCAATACTCCACGCTCGATCTCGCTACCGCCGACACGGGTGCGATCGGGCTCACCGCCGCGGGCACCAACACCTACACCATCGGCGGCCTGCAGGGCTCACGGAACCTCGCCTTCGGGGCCAACTCCCTCTCCATCGGCGGCAACAACGCCAGCACCGTCTACTCCGGTGCCTTCTCCGGCAGCGGCGGTCTCACGAAGGCGGGCACGGGCAGCCTGACGCTCTCCGGTTCGAACTCCCACTCCGGCGGCACGACCCTCTCGGCCGGCAGCATTGTCGCGGGCAACGACTCCGCCCTCGGCACGGGCACGCTCACGTTCGCCTCCGGCGGCGTCGCGCTCGGCACGACGGCCAATCGCACGCTCGCCAACCCCATCGCCCTGTCCGCCTCAGGCACCATCGCCGCCGGCATCTACGACCTCACGCTCTCCGGCCCGATCACGGGCTCAGGTGGGCGGAGCCACGGAGGTGACGACGCTCGCAAACCAGGGCCAGGCCAGCTCCCTCGGGCAGCCGAGCAACGCCACCGAGAACCGCGTCTCGTTCGGCTTCAACGGCTCCGGCGGCGGCACGATCCGCTACATCGGCGGCGCTGCCAGCACGAGCGACCGGGTGTTCGTGCTCGCCGGTGGCACCGCGGCGTCGAACAACGTGATCGAGGCCTCGGGTTCGTCGGCCGCCGCCACGCTCACGCTCACCGGCTCGCTTTCCGCCAATCGCGCCGGCAGCTACGCCGCCACGCTCGGCGGCACGAATGCCGGCGTGAACGAATACGCCGGGCTAATCGGCAACGGCGTAGGCACGGTGTCGCTCGTGAAGGCTGGCTCGACGACCTGGGCCCTCACCGGGACCAGCACCTACACCGGCCCAACGACCGTCTCGGCGGGCCGACTCGCCGTGAACGGCATCCTCGGCACCACGCCTGTCGCCGTGCTCGCCGCGGCCGAACTGGGCGGCTCGGGCATGATCGGCGGCCCGGTGAGCGTGGCAGGCGGCGGATCGCTCGCACCCGGCAACAGCATCGCGTCGCTCGCCACGGGCACCGCGAGCTTTGCGGCGGGGGCGACATTTGCGTATGAGGTCGATTCGACCGACCCGCTGAGCCTCGGCACCGCGGCCGACCTGCTCGTCGTGAGTGGCGGCCTGAACCTCGACGCCGGCAACGGCTCGCTGCTCTCGTTCACCGATCTCAACTCGTCGCCGCAGCCGTTCATCAACAACACGACGATCTTCGCGCTGATCAACTACTCGGGGAGTTGGAACGGGGGCCTCTTCAGCTACGGCGGCACCCCGCTCGCCGACAGCAGCACGTTTACCGTCGGTAGCCAGCAGTGGGAGATCGACTACAACTCTCCGACCGGCGGCAGCAACTACACGAGCGACTACCTCCCGAGCAGCAATTTCGTGACCGTCATGGCGGTCCCCGAGCCGGGCACGCTCGCGCTCCTGGCGGTGGGCGTCGGCCTGCTCTCAGCGCTTGCACGCTCGAGCCGGAGACGCCACAGCCGACGAGCCCTTTCGGGCTGACTGATTTTGTACATCAGACTTGATGAGCCGAGCCCAATGGATTCATCCGGCGGCTGGATCCCGTGCGCCGCTTATCCAACGCAGGCGGCGTCACCCTCTGAAGTTCGTTGCTGTACGTCCGCGCCGCTACCGCGTACGATGGAAGCATGACCGACGATCTGACGGACCGTGGCGATCTTGCTTCGTGGCAGCGGTGGGGGCTTCTCGAACAGCGTTTCGGTACGCTCGTGCGGGCAAGCGACACCGCCTGGGCCAAAACGCTGACACCAGTCGACCGCGTTTCAATTGTTGAGGATCTGTTCGGAGCTGCGTACGCCGCGCACGCACGCGCGGGCGACTGGAATGTGGTTGACGATCTCGCGTGGCACGAAACGCTCGCCGAGCGACGCCGGCTCGCGGCGGCCTTTCACCGGTTCGACGAGGTCCAACGTGGATGCACGCCTCTGGCCGACGCTGGCTGACGCACTCTCGATGCTCGAGGCGAGCGGGCTGCCAGGCGCTCTGATTGGAGGCCTCGCGGTGTCACTCCGCGGACAGCCGCGCATGACGGTCGATGTCGATCTGGTCGTCCAAGCCGATATCGACGATGCCTTGCGACTGATCAGAACTCTTCCGGAAACGCCGTTCGAGCCCCTGTTTCCGGGTGTCGAGGACGTCGTAACCACCGCCTTCATCCTCCCGTTGCGGCATCGTTCGACCGGGATCCGAGTCGATCTCGCGCTCGGGATGTCCGGGTTCGAGCGCGATTCGATCGGCCGGGCAACGCGGATCCCGATCGGGGCAGGCAGCGTCCCAGTCGTCGCGGTCGAGGATTTGCTCGTCATGAAGGCCTTGGCGGGGCGCCCGCAGGACGAAGCCGATATTCGCGGTCTCGTCGATCTCCATCGTGAGTCGATCGACTGGAAGCACTGCCTGGCGACCGCATCGGCGTTGGGCGCTGCGATCGACGTCGACATTGCAAGCCGGCTTCGCGCCGCCCGTGATTGGCGATCTGCAGGAGAAGCGGAACCGGGGTGATCATCGCCGTGCCCGAGCCCTCGACGCTCGTGCTCGCGTGTCTCGGCGGCGTGCTCGCCTGCTGGGTGGCGAGGCGACGCGCCGGGCAGGCTATACTGTGAACATGGGCGAGACTGTTCGGTCCAAGCATTCAGTCGCGACTGCCGCCACCGAAGCGACTGGCGTGGATCGCTCCACGTGGCCCGTATGGATCGGCCGGATCGGGGATCGCGAACCCAAGGCCGACTATACGGCCCTCACGCCTGCGGAGCGGTTTGCTCTCTGCTGGGAGGCGACCAAACAGGCTTGGGCAGCTATGGGAGTGAGCTGGGATGAATCCGCATTTCATCGAGATGCTGAAAGCATTTCGAGACGAGGGCGTTGAGTATCTCGTTATCGGCGCTCACGCGCTGGCCGTGCACGGCCACATTCGGGCCACACTGGACATCGACCTTTGGGTCAAGCCCACGCCTGAGAACGCCGGCCGTACATGGCGGGCCCTCGAACGTTTTCGCGCGCCCCTTTCCAAGATGAACCCTCAGGACTTCTCGGAGCCGAAGGTTCTCTATCAGATCGGCCTTCCACCCAATCGGATCGACATTATGACGAGCGTGACCGGGCTCGACTTCGACTCCGCATGGCCGAACCACGTGATCGCACAGTTTGCGAACGTTGCCGTTCCAGTTCTCGGGCTTGAAGACCTGAGGCTGGCGAAACGAGCCGCGGGCCGCCTCAAGGACCTCGCGGAACTCGGCTGAGGCCTCACCACTCTTGCCGAAGTGCGGACTCGCTGCGAAAGGTAGTGCGGAGACGTCGATCGACCGGCGGCAGTAGGGATCAGGCGTCGGCGATCAAGCGATCCCGCGTGACCTTCGCCACTTCGAACCCTTGGGCACCTTTATAGCGCGTCTTCCGTGCGGAGCGTGACCTCGATCAGCCGCTCCATCACCTCCGCCGGCGACTCGTGCGGGAAGTTCGTGAGCACGACCTCCTTCGCGTAGAGCTTGCCGATGTAACGGCGGTGCCTGGCCGCCGCCGTGCGACTCGCCAGAAAGTCGCGGTGAGCGGAGTTGATCACGATCTCGTTCTTGGCGGTGTCATAGCGGCTCCTCCAGAGCTGACCGTGCTCCGCTTCGAGGCGATATCCCGGCAGGCCCCGGCCACCGGCCGCGTCGGCCAGCGGATCGTCCACGAACTTCAGATCGACCTGGTCGCTGACCTCGATCTCCCCCTGCCGCGCGATCACACCCACGGTCACCACGCCGGCCGATGAGGAGGCCACGCGGCACGAGGAGCCGTCGGTCGCGATCGCCGCCGAGCCTGCCACGATCCGCCACGTGAACAACACGCCCCCGGCGAGCGGGATATCCATCGCATCGCGGACCGTGGCAAGAAAGAGGCAGGAGTCGCCCGGCTGTCGCCGCGGGGTCCGCGGAGAAATCCGCACCGCGGCAAGCGGCCCGGGGTCGGCTGCGAGGAGCGGCCGCGGAGCCGAGTTTCCCACCTTCCGCGAACGAGCGTCGCCCTCGGCCGCAAGGTCCCCCGCCACACCGGGTCGTCCCTGGAGCGCCGGAGCCGACTTCGGGATGTCGAAAAACAGATACTCCTCCGCCGGCAAGTCGGCGAGTGCCGAGGCAAACGCCTTGTGCACCTGCTTGAGCAGCTGCCGGCTCGCTCGCTCGGCCTCGGCCTGCTCGCGCGAGACAAGTGCCTCGCGGACGTCGGCTTCGATCGCGGCCGCCGCCTCGACGAGGGCGTCGAGCGCGGCATCGGGCACGATGCCCGAGCGGGTGCCCGGCGCCAGCGTGAGCGGCTCGAAGTCGATGAGCCCCTCGAGCCGCCGGTCGGTCCACGGGGCATGCTGAAACGGGAGCAGTTCGGTGACATCCTTGAGCACGCGGGTACCGTCCTTGCACACGGCGATCCCCGGCTCGCCCGTGGCCTGCTCGCCGCGGACGTAGACCTCGACGTTGATGTCGCCAAGTGGCGTCGGATAGCGCCGCGGGATCTCCAGCCGATCGCCGTCGAACTCGCGGGGCACGACCGCGATCTGCTTGCGGGCGACGCTGTCGATCACCTCGATCGTGGCACCCGACCGGCGAATGCGGTCACGAAGCTCGGCCGAGAGGTAGCGGGCCACCTTCTCGCCGGTGACGAGGTTCTTCGTCGCCTCGAGCAGAGGGCCGACGATCACCCGCGTGCCACCGGTCACGAGGCGGCTCTTCACCGGACGAATCTCGTACCGCCGCTCGCCGCGGACGAGCCTGAGTTCGCGAAGGCCGCGCGGGCCGCCCGACACCATCCGCAGTTCCTCGCCGAGGCTCCAGAATGAGAGCAGACCGATGCCAAACTCGCCGTGCACGCCCCGTCGCTGGGCGGCGTCGAGGTGTCGCTTCATCGAGTCGCAGAGGTGGGTAGCGATTCGTTCGAAGTCGGGCTCGCCCGACTCATCCCGGGCCACACCGCGGCCGTCGTCGGCCACCTCCAAAAACGTCTTGCCCTGCGAGCGGCGGCGGGAGATCCGCACGTGCATGGCACCCGCGTCGATCGCGTTCTCCGTGAACTCGCAGATCGCCTTGAGGGGATGCGTCTGCGAGTGGGCGATGATCGTGATCGCGTTCCACTGGTCGCCGATCTTGAGCGTGCCGGTGGCGGCTGACTGGGTTTTCATGCTGGTGTGCTTCCTCGAAGCGACGAGTCTACCCACGACTGCCAGCCTCCCGAACGCCCCGCCCGTCCGGCCCGGGCGGCAGGGGATCGCATCGGTCCACGCTCGTCGTGGAATCACCGGCTGCCGGGGTCGCAGCAGTCGGCGGCGACAACTTCACCAATTTCTACCTGCCACCGCGCAGCTTCGTGATCATCACCGCCGTCCCCGAGCCGTCCACGCTGTCGCTCGCCGCGATCGGGCTAGGCTTGACCGCACTCGCCTCCAGCACCCGAAAAGCTTGCTGACCGCGCGGTGGTACACTTGAGTTTCACAGCTCCTTGGTCATCCCTCGCGTTGTCGGCGGCACCGTGAACAACACCTCGATCAGCGACCATGCCATGACCGCAGCGATCGAGTCGCTGCGGCGGTGCGCTGCCGCGGAGGCCGCGTACCTGCTTGGATCTGCCGCCGCCGGTCGCCTTCGTGAAGACAGCGACATCGACATCGCGATTCTGCCGAGTCGCCACGGCGGACTGTCCGTGGATGAACGGCTCTCGCTCACCGGCGAGCTGGTGAGGGCCTTTGGTCGCCCCGTCGACCTCGGCGTGCTTTCCACGGCGAACGTCGTCTACGCCAAGGAAGCGGTCGCGAACGGCCGAGTCCTCTTCGAACGGGATGCTCGCGTGACCGCCCGATTCGCGATGCTCGCGTTGTCGATGTACGCGTCACTCCAGGAGGCGCGGCGGGAGGTTCTCCGTGCCTATGCCGCCTGACGACATCCTGCTCAACAAGGCTGCGATCATAGAGCGCTGCGTGCGGCGCATGCTGGAGGAGATGCGTGCATGCCCGCACCTCGACGACTTCACCCACGTCGATGCGCTGACGCTCAACATCGAGCGCGCGTGCCAGGCAGCGATTGACATGGCGATGCACGTGGTGGCCGATCGCCACCTCGGCGTGCCGCAGAGCACCGCCGACGCCTTTGTCTTGCTCGAGCGAGCAGGACTCATCGGTGGCCCGCTGGCCGCTTCCCTGTGCGGCATGGTCGGTTTTCGAAATGTCGCTGTGCATCAATACGAAGTAGTTTCGTGACGGTGACGGCCGTCCCCGAGCCGGGCACGCTAACACTCGCCGCCACCGGCCTTGCCGGCCTGCTCATGGCCCACCGCCACAGACGAGCCTTCTGAGGCCGGCCCTTCGCCGGCGCGACCCCACGCCTCACGGCGTTGGGCTTGGACGAACACCCGGTGCCCGGCTGATTCATCCCAACGCGCGGCCGATTCGTCCCACCGCGCGCCTGATTCGTCCCACCGCGCGCCTGATTCGTCCCTGGGCGCGCCCGATTCGTCCCATGCCCGTGTTCTGCGAATTCAGCGGGCCCGGGCGTGTGTAGACTCCCCGCGTTGTCCCTCCTCCGCGGGCCCCGAGGCCTGTGCCTACCTTCGAGAAAAACTCTTTCCATGAACGCGATCCTTCATTCCCTGCTTCGTCGACGGTCGTGCGTTGTCCTTGTTGCCGCATGCCTCGCCGTGTCAGCGACGTCTCATGCAGCGCCGATCACCTGGGGCTCAGCGCAGACCGTAAGCGGTGACAGCGACGTGAGCACCAACGGCACGCTTGTCTACGCCTACACGTTCGGCGGCACGGCGGCCCCACCGTCGGCCACGGTCAACGGCGTGACGTTCTCGCCGTTCAGGATTCCCGGCGGCGTCGTCACGTCGACCACCGTCGGCAGCGTGTCGCTCGCCGAGAGCCCGGGCAACCTCTTCGGGAGCAACTCCCTCGGCTCCTCGTCCGCACCGTATTCCGCCCTCAGCACCGACTACAAGGCGATCCTCGGGTCGGGGGCCTACGCCGACGTCCCTGCAAGCATCACGGTCACGCTCGGCGGCCTGACGTCGGGCCAGAACTACCTCGTCCAATGGTGGACGAACAACGCCTCGAATGCCGCGATCTTGGGCGCCGGGTTTACGAACACGACAGCCCTCGCCACCAACTCGGTGACGCTCGATGCCAACACGACGAACATCGCCGGTGGTGTCGGCCAGTTCGCCCTCGGCACGTTCACCGCGTCGGGGACGACGCAGACGTTTCTGCTGTCGGAGACGGGCGGCGATTTTAATCCGCTGATCAACGCCCTTCAGGTGCGGGCGGTGCCGGAACCGTCCCTCACGCTGCTCGGGGTGGCGGCAGCGTCAGGTGGCCTCCTGGCCTGGCGGCGGCGGTCACGCTCCACGTCGGCCAGCTGATCCCGGCTCACAGCACTCGAGATACAAGGCCTCGTGGGCGGCCGCCATGGCCGCCGACGAGTGCCGCGATCGGGCGAGGGAATGGCCGTGCCGGCCGAGGCGGCCGGCCATTTCCTCGTCGTCGAGCACGGCCATGATCGCCCGGGCGAGATCAGCAGGATCACCTGGGGCGTGGAGCAGCCCCGCCCGCTCGTCGTCGAGCATCTCGGGGAATGCCCCGTGGTTCGACGCCACGACGGGCACGCCGGCCGCCAGCGCCTCGATCGCTGAGAGGCCCTTCGCTTCGGCCCGCGGCGTCGGCAGCGCAAAGACGTCGATCGAGGCGAGGAGCTTGAGCTTCGCCTGCCGGTCGATCTGGCCAAGCCAGCGAAACCGGTCGGCCACGCCGAGGTCGACGGTGAGCTTCTGGCACAGGGCGAGGTAGTCGCGTTCGGTGTCGAGCGTGGCGCCGGCCGCGACCACCTCCACGTCGTGCCGCTCCGCCACGAGCGGCAACGCCCGCACGAGTTGATCGAGTCCCTTCTCCGGACAGCCGCGGGCGATGAAGCCGACGACGAGCCGGCTACCGCGGGTCCGCCGCCGGGCGGCGAGGTCGGGCGGCACATCAGGAAATGCCGCCAGATCGACGCCGTGGGGAATCACCGCGACGCGTTCGGGCGGCAGCGCGAGTCGCCCGCCCATGAACTCCGCATTGAAGCGGTTGAAGGCCACGAACCGATCGACGTCGGCTGCCCGCTCGCGGAGGAGGTCGCCGAGGCGAGAGCGGTGTGGCTCCGGGATCGCGTCGATGAACACATCCTCGCCCGAGAGGCTGCAGACGATCGCCGCGTCCGTGGCCGCCCGGATCGATCGGGCAAGGCCGAGCAGCAGCACGTTGGAGAGGTGGACGACGTCGGGCCGAACGTCGCTGGCAAGCCATGCGGCAAGCTTGGCCACCTCCTTCCGCTGATGGCCGAGTTCACCCTCCAGCGTGGAGACGGTGAGCGGACCGAGATCGGCCGCCCGCGCGCCGCCGGTGCGGCTGGAGAGCCATTCGAGCAGGCCCCGCGAATCGAGCGGGCGGTCGACGATGGCGGGCGTGTGCCGAAACAGCGGCACGTTCTGCTGCAGCCAGACGTTCACGCCCCCCATCACCACCTTTCGCTCGGCGACGTTTTCCTCGTCGGTGGTCGTGGGCACGTAGGCCGGCACCAGGATCGCGTCGCCACCACGGGCACGCAGCGCCCGCACGAGCGTGTTGTCGTGCAGGCAGGTGCCGCAGATGCGGCCGCCGGCCCCGGCAGTGATGTGGACGAGTTTCATTCCTGACATGGTAGCCGCGGGTTTTTTCCCGCGGTGGGCACAGGTTGCCAACCTGTGCTACCCACTCCCGTAGCCGCAGGTTGGCAACCTGCGGAGCACCACCTCCGGCATCGCTTTCCGTGCAGGTTACCAACCTGCACCCACGTGGGATCACACATCGAACCGTCAACCTGCAGCTACGACGGCCGGCCTTCGAGATGCACCAGCACGAGCGCGAGATCGGCGGGCGTGATCCCGCTCACGCGGCCGGCCTGCCCGAGCGTGCGCGGGCGGATTCGCGCCAACTGCTCGCGGGCCTCGGCGCGAAGATGCCGCACGCTGGCGTAGTCAAAGCCCTCGGGAATCAGCCGCTGGGCGTGCTTCCGCTGTCGCTCGATCCGCTCGCGATCGAGGGCCACGTAGCCGGCGTAGCGGATGTCGTTCTCGATCTGCACGGCGGCATCCCGCGACACGGCGGCCAGCGTCGGCGCCGCCTCCACCGCATGGGCCCAGGTGAACTCCGGCCGCTTGAGGAGGTCGGCGAGCGACGTGCCCTGCACGCGGATCGCCGCCAGCGCCGCGAGCGTGGCCTCGATCTCGGCCGTCTTCGCAGCCAACCGCTCGACCCGGTGCGGCTCGGCAAGCCCGTGCCGGGCGGCGAGTGGCGTGAGCCGCCGGTCGGCGTTGTCGTGCCGCAGCGCCAACCGGTGCTCCGCGCGGCTCGTGAACATCCGATAGGGCTCGTCCACGCCGCGGGTCACGAGATCGTCGATCAGCACACCGATGTAGGAATCCTCGCGTTCGAGCACGAGCGGTTCACGGCCGGCGGCGGCGAGCGCCGCATTCGCTCCCGCCACGAGCCCCTGAGCGGCGGCTTCCTCGTAGCCCGTCGTGCCGTTGATCTGGCCCGCGAAGAACAGGCCCTTGGCCCGCTTGCTCTCCAGCGTGGCCCGCAGCTGGTCGGGCGGGCAGTAGTCGTACTCGACGGCGTACCCGTACCGCATGATCACCGCCCGCTCCAGGCCCGGCACCAGCCGCACCATGCCATCCTGCACGTCGCGGGGCAGGCTCGTGGAGATCCCGTTGACGTAGATCTCGCGAGTGTGCCGCCCCTCTGGCTCGAGAAAGAGCTGGTGGCTCTCCTTGTCGGCGAAGCGGACGACCTTGTCTTCGATGCTCGGACAGTACCGTGGCCCCCGCGACTCGATCTGGCCGGTGAACATCGGCGCGCGGTGAAGGTTCGCCCGGATGAGGTCGTGAATCTCGGGCGTGGTTCGCGTGATCCAGCAGACCATCTGCTCACGGTCGATCGTGTCGGTCAGGAACGAGAACGGCTGCGGCTCGGGATCACCCGGCTGCTCGTCGAGCTGCGAGAAGTCGATGCTCGTCGCCGACAGCCGGCAGGGCGTGCCCGTCTTGAAGCGGTCGACCACGAGGCCGAGCCGATGGAGGGCCGCCGAGATCCCCGACGTGGTGCCCTCCCCTGCCCTGCCGCCGGTCGTCTGCGCCTCGCCGGTGTGCATTACCGCTTGGAGAAACGTGCCCGTCGTGAGCACGACCGCCGCCGCGAGATACTCCGCGTCGCCGCGAACCTTCACGCCCACGATCCGCCACGTCGGCGCTGCCACGCCGTCGCCACCGAGCGGCTCGACGATGAGTTCCTCGACCGTCTCCTGCCGGAGGTCGAGGTTCGGCGTCTCCTCGACGAGCCGCTTCACCTCCAACTGGTAGAGCTTCTTGTCGGCCTGGGCCCGCGGCCCGTGCATCGCCGGCCCCTTCGAGCGGTTGAGCACGCGGTACTGGATGCCGGTGGCGTCGATCGCCCGGGCCATCACGCCGCCGAGGGCGTCGACCTCGCGGACGAGCTGCGCCTTGCCGACGCCGCCGATCGCCGGATTGCAGCTCATCTGGCCGACGGTGTCGCAGTTGGTGGTGAGCAGGGCCGTCCGCGCGCCGAGGCGGGCGGCCGCGCAGGCCGCCTCCACGCCGGCATGGCCGGCCCCGATCACGAGCACGTCATACTGATAGATGCAGCCCATGCGGCGAGTGTAGCAAGGGGCTGTCGCCGGACCTTGGCGTTGGCGAGGGGCTGCCCATGCCCGTCGCCGGACGTTCACGACGGGCATCCTGCCCTTCGTTCACTCGATGCTGCTCTCGCTTCGCCATCCTGGCTACGCTCGACCAGCAACGCCGGCTCCCGGGCACGGGCAACCCCTCGCCCAAGTTCACGTCCGTGAAAGCCGACCGGCCGTAAGGCCGCGGGCGATCCACGCTAGGCAACGATCCTTCCGACCGGCCGTAAGGCCGCGGGCGAAGTGCGCCAGGACTTCGATTCTCCAGTCCGACCGCGCCTCGACGACGCTCGTGCTCGGCCGACGATACGATATGGCGTGTATGGATCACCTGGTTTCCGTGACGAACCGGCAATCGTGGAGGGTCTGCATTCGCGGCCCGTCCGTGCACCTTCTGGCTCGCACGATGATGACGGCTGCCGTCATTGCCGCGATGCCCATCGCGCTGGCC
>Ga0315902_10002209_pt1 | contig 30621 bp, 34 predicted proteins | sample LakEriMetagenome_9_FD_203523 | JGI IMG/M metagenome (GOLD analysis project Ga0315902, IMG submission 203523) | Freshwater fungal communities from buoy surface, Lake Erie, Ohio, United States - Buoy 12 MA117 | ecosystem: Environmental > Aquatic > Freshwater > Lake > Lake biofilm | place: USA...
ATAAAGAACACACAATGGAAATCTTTGGTCATGCTGGTTCAGTTGAGAATTCATCAATGATGGATTTCAATGATTTTTATCTAAACATGAGAGATGAACACGACATACTGATTGTTTCAGATGAAATTGGAAAATCAAAACCCGCCTCATTATTTTTTATTTCAAAGTTTGGATGTTTAGTAGAAACTGTAAAATTTTATAGTGAAACAACAATAAATTCAATGTGGGACTCCATAGACGTTTTACTTACAGCAAATCCACAATTATTATTAAACCATCCTGAAGGGAAAATTGTGATAAAATACAACACAAGTTATAACTCAGATATTAACACAGAACATTCAATATCAAAATTGAAAGAGTTCGAAGATAAAATTAAAGAAATCAAATGATTAAAGTTTTAAATGAAAACTACTTCGTCGACTTAGATGAAGTTGAAAAATATCTCGATATGTCTGATTCACCTTCAATGGAACCATTAACAGGTAATACTGAAATGAGAATCAATATTGTAAAATTTGAATTAGTTAAAATGTTTCTTGAGGTTGTTCTTAGTGAGAACGAAGACATCGATGAAAAATTAGGATTAAAGTCATCTTCTCAGACATCAATTCCATTCAGATTAGCATTCAATTCACTTCTAAATAAAAAACTTATCAATCACTATTAATATGGGAAACTTAGCAACAGAAAAGGTATTACTCTCAATTAAAAACCTAAGAGAGAAAACTGCAAGAATTTACTTTTTTGTCCAAGATACAAAAGGTAATGCCAAAGCATCTATACGATTAATCTATCAAATGGCAGATGCTCTTAAAAAAGATGGATTTAATCCAATCATGCTTCACGAAAAGAAAGACTATGTGGGAGTCTCTTCTTGGTTAGGTGAAGAATATATGAATTTACCACATAAATCTATTGAAGGACAAAACTTAGAAATTTCTCCTGAAGATTTTTTAATCATCCCTGAAATTTTTGGTTTTGTTATGGAGCAAGTTTCTAAACTTCCATGTGCTAAAGTTGTATTAACACAACAATATGCAAACATGTTAGAGACATTACAACCAGGTCAAGGTTGGGCACAGTTTGGTTTCCATAAATGTATTACAACAACAAACCGTCAAAAAGATTATATAGAAAGAGTAATGAGACAATCAACGTTCGATATTATTACTCCATATGTTGGTGAACACTTTTCGCCAAAACCAACTCCTCCAATGCCAATAGTTGCAGTTCATACCAAAGAACAAAGCGATGCGGTAAATTTAATCAAAACGTTCTACTTAAAGTTTCCACAATACAGATGGTTTACTTTCAGAGACCTAAGAGGTTTGTCAGAAAAAGAATTCGCAAAATCTTTAAAAGAATGCTTTTTAAGTGTTTGGATTGATGACAAGAGTGGGTTCGGAACATTCCCGTTAGAATCAATGGCTTGTGGAGTTCCAACAATAGGAAAGATTCCTGACTTACAACCAGAATGGATGACTGAAGATAACGGAATTTGGATTACAGATGTAACACTTATGGCCGACTTCATTGCAGACTTTGTTCAAAATTGGTTGGAAGATAATATCAAACCTGAATTGTTTAACCACATGAAAGAAACTGTAGAAAAATATCAGAATAAACAAGAGTTCGAAACTAATGTTGTTAACTTATTTGAATCATTCTTAACAACAAGAGCAAACTCATTCGAAGAACAAATCAACAAAACTGAATTATAATATGGACAACAAACTATCACTTTCGGTAATCTTACCAATCAAATCTGCATTAGCTAAAGATTTCAACGAGTATTTTGAAAAGGCTATCAAATCACTTCAATCTCAACAGGTTGAATTTGAAGAACTTGTTATTGTTCATACACAAGAAGAAACCTTAGTCACTTTATTAAATGAGTATGACTTTGGAACCCTAAACGTAACAAAGTTACTTTGGGATAAAGAACCTAACTATTGTTCTCAAATGAACCATGGTGTAAAAAATGCCAAAGGAAAGTGGGTATCTTTATTTGAGTTTGACGATGAGTATTCTGCAATATGGTTCAAAAATTTCAAAAAATATTCCGAAGCGTATCCTGAAGTTCAGATGTTCCTTCCTGTAGTTGTTGACACAGATGAAAAAGATGCGTTCGCAGGATTTACCAATGAAGCAACATTCGCAGCAAACTTCTCTCAAGAAATTGGGTATCTTACAAATGATACATTACAAGAATATCAAAACTTCCAAACATCAGGTTCTATATTTAAAAAAGAAATTTTTGATGACTTCGGTGGATTCAAACCATCAATCAAATTAACATTTGTTTATGAATTATTGTTAAGATTGACTTACAATTCAGTTTCGATTATGACTATCCCACGTCTTGGATACAAACACTCTAACTTAAGAGAAGGCTCTATCTTTTGGGGTTACAGATATGGTGACGATAAGATTTTAGAAGATGAAGTTAAATTTTGGATTGCTTCTGCTAAAAGAGAATATTTCTTTACTGACGACAGAGTCATAAAATATCAACCTGAAAATGAGTAATGTCGGAGACTCTTACTGCCACAACAGAAGATGTTTCATCAAAAAAAAGGGGAAGGAAATCAGTAAAAGAAAATTACTTTGATGTAAGAGAAGAAAACGCTGTTAGAAAGTTTTTATTAACAGACGATTATACAGAAAAGAATAAAATTTACAATGAATTTCTGAGAGCACCTTTGGACAAGATGATTTCGTCAATCATAAGACGGTATAAATTATATCGTAAGGACATGGATTTTGAAGAAATTCATTGCGACACTCATTCATTTTTAATGACTAAGGTCGACAAATTCAAACCTTCAAAAAACAAAAAGGCATATTCGTATTTCGGCACGATTTGCAAAAACTACTTAATGGGTCAAATTATTAAGGACCAAAAAGAAACAAATAGAAAAGTATCTTATGAAGACATTTCTTCACACATCGAGGAAAGACCAGATATGATTTACCGTATAGATGATGATGTAGTTGACACCAATTTAATTTTAACACAATATGTTACAGAATTAAAAGAATTTATCGACGGTGAAAATTTGAATGAGAATGAGAAAAAATTAGGGTATGCTTTAGTTGATTTATTCCATAATTACGAAACTATTTTTAGTGGAAATGAAAACAACAAATTCAACAAAAATATAATATTACTTTCTCTAAGAGAAATGACAAACTTAAGCACTAAAGAAATTCGAGGTTCAATCAAAAAATTCAAAAAACTTTACATCGTGATTCAAACTAGGATTAAAAATCAATAAAAAACTATTTATAGATATGCCTAGACCACAAAGAAAAGAAATAAATTTTAGTAAAGAATCAATTCTTGCACTGATGCAAGAAATTTACAACGAGTTAGTCGAGCAGAGAAACACTGCAATTAGAATACAAAATAAAATGTTGTCAATGCTTAAAGACGCTGAGGACATGACAACAATTGGACCTGTGATTGAAAAACAACAAAAAATCGTAAATGATTGTGTTGAAAAGAAAATCAGTCTATCTAAATTACAATCAAGTATTTGGGAAAAATCTAATGCAAATACAGAATCTTTCACACTTTCCGATTTGGATGATGATATAATTCAAAACTTGATTGAAAAAGATGTTTCTTCAGATGAAGAAACATATAAATTGAGGTAATATGCAACAAACTCAATCTGTTGATGTATCAAGTGCAGCAAAACAGGCAAATGACAATTTAGCCGCAATAAATACTTATGCACAAACTTCAAAGAACCAAAAAAAATTAAGGAAACAAGCAGGTAATTCGAAACAGTCCTCAGCTGAAAAAATATCAACTCAACTTGATAAAATTTCAAAACAACAAAAAAGATTTCAAAGAAACGTTCCAACTTCAATGGGTCAAATGTTGGATTTAATTGGATTAACAAGTGGTACTGGTAATACAAAAAATTACATAAGAACAATAATATTACAAGCAGCAGTTAAATCTGAACCTGAAATAAAAAATATAGTCAAGGAAGCGGCACTTAAAGGGCTTGGTTGCACATCAGAACAAAAATATCAGGGAGTTGCAGCATCAACATTAAGTTTAACTCCTTTGGAGTTATTACCTTCAGGAAGCACAATAACAATTCCTGTTCAGAATTTAGATTTGATAAGTTTGGCAAGTGGAATGTTAAAACAAGACATCAACCGACCAGTTGGTTCAATATTCTATGAACAGGACACCCCAAATGTAGACGATGGTGTTTACAAACCTTACGCAGGAAAAGACCCATTTCCAATGAACAAACAATTGAATTTATTACTTTCACAACCGAATCAATCGTTTTATCAATCTTACAGTAAGTTTTATCAGGGTGATACAGGACAATACTTAATGGACATACAATATCAAAGAACGAACGAATTCGGTGTTTTTGGTGATTTTTATAAAGTAGCTCTAATTGATAGAAGTGGTGCACAAATTCCAAACCAATTATCAACAACCGGTAATACAGTTGGTGAATTTTTAAGTGATTATTTTGACACAATTAAATTATTTGACACTCAAAATTTGGCAACTCAAATTTTACAATTCTTATTTAGATTTGTAAGTAGTCAGGCTTCGTTAGGTTCAGGTGAAATATCTCAAAGTTCTAAGTTTTATTTAATTGCTCAAAGAATTTTGGGATTATGTTTTGATTCTAGAAGAGAAATTGATGTAAGTGGAGTTTCCAAAGTTGCAGAACTTGATGGTATTGATGACAGTTTCTTCGAACTAACTGAAGTAGATTTGAGAAATATAGATTTAGAAATTTCTAATGTCCAAAATGGTGTTATAGAATTAGTAGATTGTAACAATGTAAAATTACCAATTAATTCCGCCAACATTACTGCTCAACTTGTAGATTTAGGGGCAAGATTATCAGGACTTACCACGGACCAGCAAGTTACTGCAATTGAAAATATTATTGATAGTGTGACAGAAAATCCAAATTGGAAATTATACACAAACAATAACTTGAATGTAAATGATTCAATAGGTAGAAATTTAATTGAAAATATCGCTTTAGCCGTTGCAAGTGCCGCACTCAGTCCCAAAGCTTTATTACCAATTATGGTTATGGCGAATGTTGTCGAAAAAACCGCAGTAAATAACTATAACACTGCGGTTGGAGATACAAACACTCAAATTCAATCGGCAACAACAATCAATAGTCAGGTCAATAATATTGTTACAGATGCCACGTCCTTTCTAAAAAAATTCAAAAAGTTCAGTATTGAAGTTATTTCCAAAATTGGTGCAATCTTCATAAGAACTTTATTTGAATTACTTAAGAAAGATATTTTAGGTTTGTTAGGTGCCATCATTGAAGACATCTCAAACTCAGAAAGAAAGAAAAAATATAGAAAGATATTAAGGTTAGTTGGTATAGCAACTCAACTAGCGGGTGAAATTATAAAAGGTTTAGAAGATTACAGAAAGTGTAAATCTTTATTAGACAACATCAATAATATCATAAACATAATCAATGGATTACCGAGACCGAGGTCAAAAATACCTGTAATTTTAGCAATATTATCTGATTTTTTACCTGGTGAATCTCCTGAAAGAGCAACCATAAATGGTATAAAATACATGCAAGAATTGGGACTTCCTACTGGACCTTTACCAGACGGTTCATCAAACATCATACTTCAGGCTTTCTTTGCAGCCCAAAAGGGTGATAAGGATGAACAAGCTGATAACGGAGTTTCTGACAGTTTCATAGTGCCGAGTAAACAAGGGACACCAAGGATTGTGACCCTACCAAGATAAATTATGGAAAAGCAAGAATTTGAAAATATCATCGCAACTTTAGGTGAATTAAAAAATTTACCTAACGCCAAATTAATTGAAATGATGGACAAATTGAGTGTTGAGTTTGAAGTAACAAAATCAAACATTATCAATACAACATATCATTTAGATAAAGTGGAAGACACTTATAATAGAATTTTAAAAGAATTTGATTCACGTAACTAATGAGTAGACCAATATTTTTTCAATGCGTAGTTATCGATAACCAAGACCCTTTGATGCTTGGAAGAGTTCGTGCTAGATTGAAAATCGACAACTACGAAGATATTATCAAATCGGTTGAAAACTGGAACCCTTTAACAGACCCTTGGACTGAAAGAGACCCGTTTATATTCAACCCGCTATTACCTTATTTTATTTATCAAGTTCCCCAAATTGATGAAATTATTCAAATAATTTATGTCAATCGTGATTTCAAATATCAGAACCAATATTATGTTCAGAATAATTTCTATTCACCGAATTCGGTATTTGACCAGTATAATGTAGGAGGTGATAAGTTTACGGGAACGGGAATGCAAATCAAGTCTCCACGTAACATCAAAAATAAAGATGGAACGTATCCCAACAACTTCGAGGTTGGTTTATATCCTGAGCCAGGTGATAACGCAATATTAGGTAGAGGAAGTGCAGATTTAATTGTTAAGAAAACTGACATTTTATTACGTGCAGGAAAATATAAATCAGTCCCACAATCAAACATTAATTTTACCGCCAACAATAAAAGAGCCTTTTTACAGTTATCACAATTTGATAGAGTTAAAAAGAATGCACCAAACAAGACAGTAACCAAAACTTTCGAAGTTGTTGTTCAAGTCAAATATCTGATTGAATGGGTTATTACAAATCCAGAAAACAACTCAGAAAAATTCTGTGGTGCCGTTTATCTTTATCAATTAAAACCTGATTCACAAACAAATTCAAAACAACTTACAGTTTCATCAGTATTGCCTGAAAATTTAAAAAATTTAGTAACTTTTGAATCTTTCAATTCAAAGTCTAAATTAGAAACTATACAATTCATAAATAATTTTATAAGAGATTGTAATGACAAAACAACAACAAGGACAGGAAAACAACTTTTCAGTCAAAACAACAACAAGTTTCCAATATATTTCAGACCAAGTAATATAACTTACGAACAATTGAACCCAGCGTTTGACTTATCAAATTTTCAGGCTGTGTCATCTCCATTGTGTCCTCCAGGTCAGGTTGAATCCATACAAAAAAATCTTTCTGAGATTTATGCCGGAATTAGATTGAATCCGAGTGATGAACCAGGTTTCGGTTTAATATGGAAATCGAACACTGTCGGAACACCCACCAAAACTGAAATTGAAGAAATTGAACAACAGACATACGTTGCTGGTCCTACAACTTTTGGAGCATTAGGTTCAGACAATTTATTCTTACTTTCTCATCTATCTTCAATCCCCGGAAAAAAAGTTATCAATTTTGACGGAACTTTATACGGTATTTCAGGTGAGACTTTCTATAACGAAATTATCCCGAACACCTCAAGTATGGTGAGAGGAGAAGAACTTTTAGAGTTAATCAATCTTATAGTTAGATTCCTTGTAACACATACACACGCCTACCCTGGATTACCACCAGTTCCCGTGACTCAAGATGGAACATCAGTAAGTGATATCCTCACAGAACTACAATTATCACTTAAAAAAATTCTAAATCAAAATATTCGTTTGAATTGATATTTATAGATAAAATAGATGTCAATTTTAAGGTCATATATCGACAAGAACAATACGATAACTTCAAATACGTATGTTAACACTGCCAGAAATCCTGTAATGCAACTAAATTTCGGTGCATCAGATTTCATTGTTCCCAACTTTGGTTACACAAGATATCTTTTTGATTTAGACTTACTTCTTCTCAGAAACAACATACAACAGGGAATTATCTCAACAGGTTGTACAAGCGCAATGACCCACACACTAAAGATGACAAACACCTCATCTTTTGACACTGAATTATTGAACACCTTCATGTCTGATGAAAGAAGAAGAGCAACATCATTTGACTTGATTTTATTCAGAATCCCCAAAACTTCAGGAGATACTGGAAACCCACAATATTGGGATGAAGGGGTCGGATATGATTATAACGACTTTAACGTAAACAAAACATCTGCCACAGGTGGAATGACACCTCTTACATACGTCGATAGTAGGGCATATTCGACACGTCCTTCAAATTGGTATCAAACTACTACCGTTGACAATTGGTCTCAACCAGGAGTCTATAATAACCGAAATAACGGAGTTGTTAACTATTCAGGATTAACAATCATTGCAAGACAACACTTTGACTTAGGTAATGAAGATATTAACATGGATATGACCAATGAGATTAACGGTGTATTGAGTGGAAGTATAACAGGTGTTACGGGTTGGGGTATTGCTTATGTTCCTGCTGTTGAAAATATTACAGGATTGACAGACAGTTACAGTGTTGCATTTTTCTCAAAATATACTCAAACATTCTATCAACCATATCTATTGACAACATATGATGATTTAATCGAGGACGATAGAAATCAATTTCTTAAAAGCCAAGTTAATAAATTATACTTGTATGTTTATCAAAACGGTGATTTGGTTAATTTAGATTCACTACCTTATGTAACTATCGAAGATAGAGATGGTGTCGCAATAAGTGGATTGACAGGGTTAACAACATGTTTAAGGACAAAAGGTGTTTATGAAGTAGTAATTCCTAACTCTTTTTCAAATTTTCCAACACCTTGTCTTTTCTATGATGTTTGGTATGGATTACAAATAAATGGTCAACCATTACCAAATGTTCAGAATCAATTTGTTCTTCAACAATATACCGCAGGCATTCAAATAGGTTCGACTTCCAAAGAACCTCAAAAATACGGATTTGATTTCTATGGTATATTACAAAATGAAAATATTCTTTCTTCGGACATTAGAAAAGTTGGTATCACAATCAAAAAAGCATATACGGCACAACAAGTTCTATTAGATGTTTCAGCATTTTACAGAGTTTATGTGAAAGAAGGGACCACTGAAGTCCAAGTTCAAGATTGGACTCCGATTAATAGAACACCAAATGAATATTATTTCATGTTTGATATGAGAGACAAGATACCAAATCAATATTATGTTGATATTCAAGTGAACACTAGTGGTGAGAAAGATACTTATAAAAAACAATTAACATTCCAAATCGTAAATAAAAAATGAGTAAGGTAATAAGACTAACTGAAAAGGATATTTCAAACTTAGTAAAGAAAGTATTGAACGAACAACAAACAACTAATTACATGTTCTTCAGCAATTTAGAACAAATCAAAAGACAATGTGAGTTATTATTAGAATTAGACCCCAATGTTGTAGATGAAATACTTCAAGATGGTCACGATTGGGCTGACGACCATGTTAGTGAATCAAAAAACACTTTGGACCAAGTTTTTGATTTCATGATGAATGAAACAAAAAAACAAAATTCTTACGTTGATTTCGAAGATATTCAAGAAGGTAGAAAGAAAACAGGAACAAAGTTATGTGCAAGAGGTAAAGCCGCTGCGAAATCTAAATTTAAAGTTTATCCAAGTGCTTACGCCAACGGATACGCCGTTCAGGTTTGTAAAGGAAGAATGCCAGGTTTAGACGGTAAGAAACATTGTTCAGGCTCCTATTGTTAATTATTAAATTTATCACTATCTTTGAAAAATGGAGAATAAAGTTGTGGGTTATATCCCTCGTTTATTGTTTAAAATATATTTGAGTCTCAAAGAAAGATTTGACCCTACACTTCCTATACCTGAGGAAGAAAAAATTACTGTAGAAATATGTAAAAAGTTAATATTAGACTCGGAATCTAAATTAACTTACGCACCAATTTCAGGTAAAAGATTTATCAAAAATGAAAGTAAAAATATGTTTGTTGTGATAGAAAGTCACACAATCAATTTGATAAACCATGTTTATAGCTATTCAGTATATCTTTCGAGTCAAAGTGATTATAGAGAGATTACAGAAAGTTTTGATGGAATCTTAGAAAGTAAAAGACAATCTTTGGAAGATGAAATCAGAAGTAATATTCAACATTCCTTACAAACTATTTTGAAGAAACTTGATTAAAGTTTTCTCTGATAACTCTTCTTATAATATCAGATAATTGTTCGTTCTTAGGTTCGTAATGAGTCATTTTTGGCTTGTTGCCAGTACCAACTTTCGGATTTGTTTTTTCCGCTCTTCTTTTCTGTTGACATGCAGACCTTTTTTCAGACGCTGTCATTTTAGATGCAACACCGACAGCTCTACATTTAGGATATCCTTTATCTTTTGCCTCAGGTCTTCCACAAGGAGGATGTTTACCATTTTCTTTTCTACAAATATTAACCCAAGGACCTTTAGGTTGTTTACTTCCCTTTGGTTTTTTCTTTGTTCCAAACCAAACAGCTAAGTCTTCTTTAAGGGGTCCAACAGCTTGCTTTATTATTTTTTCAGGACTCTGAACATCCGCAATATTACTACCGTCTTCATCATTTTGTCCTGTATAGAATTTTTTTAAATAGTCATCTATCTTAGATAATTTCTTTGTTCTTCTCTCAATAGCAGCTCTTTTCTCAGGACTTTCTTTGAAATCACCATCTGCTTCTTCATAAGCTAATTCCGCATTTGTATAATGATACACAGGCTCAATGAATGGACCTAACTGGTCTTCTTCCCATTGTTGAGGTGCTAAAACAATCGGAACTTTAAATTTTCCTGAGCTCCCTGAACCTGTAGCTTCTTTTATTTGTTTTTTATTCATCATTGTTATCTTTGTATAAATATCATCACATTTTATTATGGAAGACAAAAAACAACCAATTGGAGAATTATTTGACACTATTTCTTACTTCTCACCTACTGACGTTTCAAATCTCATAGACGGACTCAATGAAGAACAATCAGTTTATATGATTGGATTAGCAATTAATATGTGTTATCACAAAAATCTATTCACTTTAGAAGAGTCTGAAATAATTTCAAAGTCATTACGTATTCTGAACGAAAGTCGATTATCTAAATAAAAAAAGGTCCCTTTTGGGGACCTTTTTTGTATTGTCAAAGAATAGATTATCTCAATTCTTTTAAATCGAATGTTCTTACGCCATCAACTGTGATTCTACCGTAGAATCTGTTGTTCACCATCTTCTTAGCGTATCTAGTCATGATACCTTTGATTGGAGTGAAGTTGAACGGATTGTACATTGTAGGTGTAAGTTGTAACGGAACGTATGGTGCGTAAATGTAACCTGTGTCAAGTAAAGACGTTCCTTTGTGTCCCAATAACACTTGGTTTGGTGGGAAGTAAGGGTCTCTATACACTTGGTAACGACCAGCTAAAGTACCAACTCTTTCAATACCCATGTTGTATTGGTCTTGCTCAGGAGCTGCGTTCGATACGTGGAAATATTCCAAATCATCGAAGATTGCACTGATTTCAGAAGAAACCACAATCCAGTTAGCACCACCTCTTAAAGTAGACTTGTGGATTTGAGCAGAAACTTGGTTGATTGCTGTGATAAGAGTTTGGTTCCAGTCTTTTTGAGTATAAGGAACTGCGTTAGTGCCTAATCTCTTCCAACCGTTGTAATCCCATCTTAAGTTCCAAGCTGCACCTTTTCTAAGGTCTCTCAAGATTTCTCTATCGATTTCAGCCGCAACTTGCTCAGATAATAAAGCTGTTAATTCAGCTTCAGCATCGATGTTGTGGAATGCCGCAACGTCTTGTGCCATTTCTGGAGACCATTGTGCTCTTAATTTTCTTTCAGTCACAGAAACTGTTACTGATTGTAAATCGAAAGATACTTCACCGATTCTATCTTCGAATTCTAAGTTCTTGTAAATTCTATAAACAGGGATAAACGCATTGTTTACTGCTGTTGTAGAAGAGAACGTTGAACCTGTATAACCGTCGATTGAACCACCGCAAGAAATACATGCAGGAACCTGAAGGTCTACTTCAAGATAGATTTGTCCAGCAACATCACAAATGTTGTCGTATTGACCACCACCTGTTTTGTCATAAGGGAATAATGAAGTAGCATTGTTGTTACCGTATTGAACGATACCTTTACCATATCTTTGAGTTACTACTCTAAATAATAATGGACCAGTTGGGTTACCAACAAGGTTAGCTGATGTTGCAGCTGTTGGGTAGATAGTCAAATCAGATAAGAATGATTCGTTATCGATTGGTTGACCATCAGGACCAATTAATTTACCAGCTCCATCAGACGCGAAACCTGACATGATAATTAATACTTTTCTATAGTCATCAGTTGCATAAGCTGCTGGGTCAAGATTTAACGTTACGTTATTCCAAGCCGCAGTTACAGCACTACCTGTGATAGCAGAAAACTGACCTTTAGAATAGTCATATAAACCTGGTGGGTCTAATGCTGGTTCTTCACCCTCATAGAACTTGTCATACAATGTTCTACCAGTGTTGTAGTTATATCCAGCATTTGGAGATGCAGGACCATTTGGTGCTCCATAAGGAGGATAGTGAATTCCTGTATCTGAAGTTGGGTCTCCACCTACTTCATAGTTCTGGATGTTAGGTACGAAGTAGAACAATTTACCGATTGGTAAGTTCATAGCTTGTACTGATACGATATCGTTTGCTAATAATTTAGAGAAAACTCTTCTAACGATAGGGAAAACCACAGTTTCGAAAGCACCTGTATCCGAAGTTGTTGAAGCTTCGTTGATAAGGTATGACGCTTGGTTTTCATAAAGTTGAGCTACGTTCTCTCTCATGTGACCTTTAAGACCCTCTAAGAATCCTAATTTGTCCCATTTGCTGATTGTGTCTTCTTTGATAACTTTAAGGTGCTTAAGACCGATGTTACCAACAAGACCTGATTCTAATAATGCTCCCATTTTAAAATATTTGTTTTGTTTTATTTTGTTTATTTAATTTTACTCATTAAATCCTTCATTCTTAAGAATTGTGGATTCTCATAAGTTTTTGACTCAATCAATGTAGTTGATGAACCTGTTGAAACTGTATTGTTTAATTTATTTCCAACTGATTCGTTAATTGATTTTGTATCAACCTGACCCAATTCGTCTTTAATAGACTTATAAAGATTTTTTGATTCTTTAAGAGATTCTACTCCGTCAAATCTTCTCAGGATATTTATTTTTTCTTTCTTAGTTGTTGAATGTTCTGTGAAAAGTCTAGTTGCATATGCTAAATTAGAGTTGAAGATTGCTACTTCAGTTAATTTTTCTCTAAATACATTTAATGCTTTTCTATACTCTTCATTCTTTTCTCTCAACATACTAACTTCTGATTCAAGAGATTCAACTTTAACACCACCTTTTCCATAAACATAGTTTCTGTTGTTAGTGATGCCTTTTCTAAGACCTCTACCTTCTTTAGAGCCCATTCCATAAGTTCTTGCAGCTTCTTTAGTTTCAGTCTTTTCATAATCTTTTCCACTATGAGTTTTAGACTTGTCACCTTTGTTACCACCAAACTTTTGTTCGTAGTCTCTTTTAGAACGAGAATCGTCTCCTTTGTTACCTCCGAATTTACCTTCTTTAGTTTCTGCTTTAACGACTTTAGACTTTCCTTCCATGTTCGCGCCTTTCTTATATTCGAACTTAGCTTTACCTGTGCCAACTGATTTAGGTCCTTCTTTCTTATCTTCTTTGAATCCACCTTTAGCAGATTTGTTGTAAGAGAATTTAGGTCCACTTCCTTTAACACCTGGTGCTTTCTTGTGACTGTAAGCTTCATCTAAGCTTTCTTCCCAATTTTGTTCGTCCATTTCTTCTTGCTCGTCCATTTCTTCTTCTTGCTCGTCCATTTCCATGTCAACATCAGAATCAACTTCCATGTCAACATCTTCCATGTCGTCATCGTCTTGTTCGTCAAATTCGATTTCATACATAATCTCTTCATCATCTTCAACGTCAACATCCATGTCTCCGTCTTCGTCTGAATCAGATGAGAATAACTTTTCAATAACTGCATCTACATCTTCGTCTTCGTCCATGTAGTCTTTACGAGATTTAGAAATGTCACCTTTGTTACCACCATAATGAGATGATTCGTCCATTTCTTCCTCTTCTTCATCCATTTCCTCTTCTTGTTCGTCCATTTCTTCTTCCATTGATTCTCCAAGTTTTACCAAGTATTCGCTGTCAGAGTTGTTATCAGTAAGATGAATGTCTTCGCCATCCTTCTTTACAATGATACCATCTTCTTCGCCCATAGCTTTGAAAACTTTAAGAATTTCTTCGTCAGAAGCATTTGTTAAATCAATAGGAGATTCTGAATCCATGTCAGTTAAATCTAAGTCCATATCCATTTCGACTTCGTCTTCGTTATCAGTATCCATGTCCATGTCCACTTCTTCAGCGTCATCGTCCATGTCTACATCTAATTCAACCTCGTCTTCATCTTGTTCAGATAGAGATTCTTTTACTAATTGATTGATTTCTTCCTTCATAGTTGAAGCAAGTATTCCTTTTGCATTTTCGGCGATTACATCTTCGACTTGTTTCATTCGAATGAGCGCCTCTTGTACTACATCTTTATTTTCTTGCATAGAAAAATTGTTTAATTTAACATATAAATAGTGTCAAATAAGAAAAAAGTATTATTTCCTTATATTGCAACGTAATTTCTTTGTAGATAAGATATATTTGTTACCTCAAAATTTGTTTGTAATGCAATCCAACTGCTCAAAGATTGGAAGTTCTCTTCAAAAAGAAAATAAAGAGAACCCACACCTGTTGTTTTGTTTACAAGTGTCAATTGATAAAAATTGTCGGAGAGTGGAGAATTTAAAACCAATACTGAATTATTAGGTTCATTAATTGAAGAAATAACTTTTCCAGTTCCTTCTGCGTAAGCTGCCGCATCTGACCATGTTGTTGCACTTAATAAAGTTGAACTTTGGTCTTTGTAATTTATAATGAAAATCATTTTTTAATTATTTTATTATAAATAGTTTCATAAAATAAAAAAAGTGGTCGTTATGACCACTTTAAATTTTTAATCAATTACTTCATCGATTTTACTCTCTGAAACTGAAGTTATTCTCCAATCGTGAGAGAATCCTTCATATTTTTTTGTAACCTTTGCTTCAACATCGGTTACTGAAAAACCTTTTACTAATTTTTCTTCTCTGATTTTTTTGATTTTACCAGAATTTTCATCAGGTAGGTCATAGGTAATCTTTGCAACAAAATACTTTTCGTCCATAATTTAGTTTTTTTATTTTCCTAAAAAATCGGTAAGTTTTTTCATCAAATCAATAGACTTGTCTAAATTCTTTTCGGGTTGTGTAACTTTCTTTTCTTCCTCAAGATTTTCTTCATACTTTTCTCTCTCGTTAACATCTGAAAAAAGATAAGCCCCGGGTGTAGAAGGTGAAGAAACTAAATCAAAACAAATTAATTCAAAATCATCTTGAACTTCATTTCTTTCTCCGACTTTTTTTAACGAACCAACACCTCTTGAAGAAACCCCCATTGTTACACCCTGTCTCATTAAATTTGCCGCTTGGTCCCCTTTAGTTGAAACAATCCCTCTTTCATGAAATCCAGGTGATGTTAATAGTTTAAGTTTACCCATCAAGATATTTTTGTCCCACCATATATCCGTAATAATGTGAGATACTCTGTCTAAATCAATCAGAGACGATTCTGGGTGGTTTAACTCCGAAGTTGATAATCCTTTAGCAATCATCTTTTTATATCTTTCTGCCTCTCTCTTAAGGATTCTTTCAGGATAAAATCTACCATTCCTATTTGGGGTATCATATTTTTGTAAAACCGCATAAAACTCAAAAGGGTTTTTGTAGTCTAATTTAACGGCTTCTTTAAGAATGGCAGCGTTCATCTCATCACGGGGCGATACATAACCAGCATCCATCTCAATCAGTATTCCGTGACCTGATTCATTAGCCTCAAGAATTCTTAATTTCTTCATAACTCTTTTAGAAATAAATATACTGATTGAGTAAGTTTAATAGTTATTTTACTTTTTGGTTTTATAAAAATCAAAATAGTTGTTATTTGAAAGATTATTAGTGAAGATGTTTTTTACAATTCTTTTGACAGAATCTTTCAATTCTTGTGATTTGAAATCTAATTCTTCGTTTGTATAAAGGTTTACTTCTAAATTGAAAAATGATTTTTTTCCTGTTGAAATTCCACTTGTTCTTAGGTCTAAATCAACAATACTTCGGTCCATGAAAACTGTTTGTGATATACTATTAAAAACAGAATGTTTTATTTCTCGATTCAGATTACAAACCACTCTATTCCAATTATCATGTTCTTTTTTCGGGCAAACCCAAGATTGTATGTTAATGTAAATTGATTTTAAATTTTTTGAATCGACTGTTCCATATACAGATTTAATTGGACTGTAAAGATTCAACTTTACACTTTTCCCTTTTTTCATTAAGTTTCATATTATGAATGTTTATTTTACTAAAAATAACACTATTAAAACTCAATGTCAAAAATTATAAAAACAAATAATATTTATTTTTAATATGCTAATAATTGAAATAAAAAACAACGAAAATATTGAAAAGGCTTTAAAGACTTTGAAATCCAAAGTAATCAAAACTAAACAAAATCAACAATTGTTGAATAGAAAAGAATTTACTAAAAAGTCTGTTGAGAAAAGAGCTCAGAAATTGAAAGCAATTTACAAACAAAGAAAACTTAACGAATTATAAATTTTTTTCTAAATTAACCAATTTGAAATAGTTAATTTGATTAAACTCTTCCCCTTTCAATTTGTTAATTGTTTCTGTTATTTTTTCAATAACGTCATTTTCTTTTTGTTCACCGAGTATTGAGTTTAATTTTTCCAAAGTTTTTTCCTTTAAAACTGAGAAATCTTCTTTGAGATTATCTCCATCTGATTTCAAAATTTCAATGAAGGTCTTTTTAGATTGTTCATCCATCGTATCAACATAATTTTCCAAAGTTTGGTTAGCAATTTTAACCATAGTGCTTATAGGAATTTGTATTGATTCTTTTACAACTTTGTTCTCAGACATTAAAACTTTTACAAGATTTTTTCTCGCTTGTAATCTTTCGTGAATATTAAGTTTGTTTGTGTAAACTAAAGTATCAATATCTGAATATAAATTTTCATTACTTTCAGATATACTTTTTGGCATTTTGATAGTTGGTAATAATTTTTGAATCAAACCAATTCCTTCGTGCAAAAATTCATTCGCATCAGAACTGTTGAGACCTTGAGAAGTTGATAATTGGTCATACAAGTTATAAACCTTGGACAACGACTTACTGTTGAGAACATTTTCTTTAAATTCTCTCAAAGATTTTTTAAATTCTTTTTCATTCCTATAGGATTCTATAAGATTTTTTTCAATAATGGATTTTACTTGTCCGAAAGTCATTTTTTGTATTTTCAAATAAATATTATGAATTTAATAACTTATCCAATTCTTTTGAAATTTCTCCCAAAGATTCTCTAGCTTTTCCTAAATCAAGGAATTCGTCCCCTTCAATCATGTTGTTTTCAACTAAAATGTTAAAATCTTTCTTTTTGGATTCAGGTGTTACTCCAGCCTCTGCTCCTCCTGTTTCTGCCGGTGGTGGTGGAGTTTCTCCTCCCGCTGGTTCTGCGGCTGGTTCAGGTAATTCAGGTGTTGACCCACCACCTCCGAATGAAGGTAACGGACTTTCAATTTCCGTTTCAGCACCTTGTGTTTGAGTTGTTCCTGTAGTTGTGCCGTAAAGCTTATCAATGTTATCAAAGAATCCTGTCTTAGTGATTACTGTTGCAGTTGCTTTAAGTTCTTCACCAACAGCCCTTTCAATTCTTTGTTGTTGTAAATCAAGTTTAACTTCTTCATCAGACCAACCAAAAATATGTTTCTTAGCCCAAGTTGATGATGTTGCTTGTATACCATTTCCTGGGTCGGCAACTAAATCTTTATATAATAAAACTTTCTCTTTCCAAACATCAATCTTCAACAAGTCAGCTTGAGTTGATGGGTTTGTTAAACCTAATGTAAAGTTAGATAGTTCGTCTTCGAAACCTAATAAGAAAAGATGAATAATCGCAATCTTATTTAGTTCCGCCAACATACTCTTTTGAATACGGTTAATCGTTCTAGCAAATCTAATATCTTGTAATGATAAATTTTTACCATCACCAACAACTTCTTCAAATCCTAAGAACGCCTTAGGAACACGAAGAGCCGTCAATAATTTCTTCTGAATATATTCAATATCGGCAATCTCTGATAAGTTTGTTGCACCTGGTAATGTATCAATTGGCATTGGTGCCGCAGGGTCACGAACAGGAACGAAATAGTCTTGGTCAACAGCCATTTGGTTAAATCTCATATCAACGTTACCTGTCTTACTATCAACAATTTGTTCTCTTTTGAACTTATTGGCAACACGCTGAACGTATGCTTCAACATCATCATCATTCATGTTTCCTACGAATACTTTGAACACTCTTCTTTCAGGTGCTCTTGATGTTCTATATATCAACATTGCATCCTCAGATAACAATAATTGTTTCCAAATTCTTCTTGCTTTTTCCAACATTGAAGTTCCGTATGGAAGTTTTCTATCGTCACCTAATAATCTGAAGTGAGCAATTTCCCATGTTTGGAATTCCATATTTTTGTTCTTCCATGTAAATGTAAGAGCCTTGTTTGGTTCAGTTTTTTCTATCGAAACTGAAATCTTTTGGCTAGCACCAACTTCATGTCTTTCAATTTCAATAGTTGGTAACTGCTGACATCCAACAATACCTTTTTCAGGGTCCAATTTCAAATACACAAAGTTATCACCATACTTACAAGTGTTTCTTGTCCACATTGGTAAGTTGGTGTTAATATCCAAAGCATTGTTAAATAAATCTGCAAGAACTGATTTTATTCTTTTTGATTCAGAATAGATTTGAAGAATGAATCCATCTTCATTAGTCGTAGTAGATTCTTCGGCATAAATGTCTAAAGCGGCGGAAATTTCAGGAGTATACTCCATAGATTCATAATCATACTGAGCGGACAATCTTGATGGCTCATAATAAATTGCTTGTGAATAAAGATTGTTTTCAACCTTAGTCCACTGGTTTCCCAAATAATAAGTTTGTTGTGCTTGAAGTTTTTCCTTCTCGTATTCTTCCCTACTTTTTGTGCGTAATATTTCTTTTTTATCAAACTTAAAAGTCGGATAATCTTGACCTAAAAGGGAATTAGGTCCGAAAGTTTTGGATAGTCGTTGCCAAACCGTTAAATTCTGTTCTGCCATGATACAATTTTACTTAATACTTCGATAATATAAATACTATCAAGCCCCAAATAACCACTTATATGTTTCGTAGTCTTTTTTAGATGGACCATTATTATAACCTCTCGCATCTTTACCCATTTGTGGAACCATCGGATTGAAGAAATCAGAAGTGTTTTTATTTTCATGAACGTTACTTGTCCAAGAATTTAACATGGCTTTTGTATGATTTGTAACTTTAGTTAAAGATTGAAAGGATTTTTCTGCAACATAAATCGCCATAGAAATACCCATAATACAGTCATCATGATGACCTTTTTGGTGGTCAGGTCTTCCGTTAACATAAATGAAAGTATTCATTTCATTGTATAATCTATTCGAATAAATTTTAAATTCATGTCTTGCAGCTTCTTCTAACGCAGCAATAATTTGAACCCTCTTACTGTTGAAATTTATCCCAGGTATTTTTTCATTCAACTTAGGGTCCCATTTCCATTTGTTAGACGTATCAACGTTATCAACGTATAATCCACCTCCATAAGACAGTTCCTGTAGTTTTCTTGCAGTCGAAACACCCATACCTCCTGTGATATCGACAACACAATAGGCGTTATACATAGTTCCCCACTTATAAGCAATCTCAGCAATTACATCAGGTGGAACCTTTCCAACATATTCCAAAACTTGTTCTCTTTCGTCAAAATCAATAATTTGAATACAGGAGAAGTCTTCAGAATCTCCACGGGATACGTCGACACCCATCACATATTTGTGACCATTCACCGGCTCTTTGAAAATCCAAAGTGACCCTCCCATCAGTTTTGCCGATGGTTCTCTCAGCATGTTTTTTGCAATATTTTGCATCAATTCGGATTCAAATACGTTATCACCCGACCCCAAAAAGTTACATTCCAATTCTTGGGCAACTTTACGTCTATCGTATTTGAGTTTTTTAACCATACTTTCAAACCAAGCAGAACATGGTTTATATCCTTGTTCTATGTAGTCTGTGGTTACACTATGGTCTCTGTCGTATGGATTTTCTGTGGATAAATCTACCACGGCGTCTTTCGGATATTCTTCTCTATTCAACAAATAATGAACTAAATCATTTGTCTTAACCATATACAAATCTCTTGTATATCTCGGGTCACGATACCAAAACATCTCAGATATTTTGAAATCGTTCATGTTTCTTAACGATTGGTCGTAAATTTCATAGTATATTGGGTCGTAACCGTTCGGTGTAGAAACAACAATAACTTTACCCCCCGTAGATAGTGAGGCCATACACGCTGACCAAAAGTCCCCATCAGCCTCAATGAACGCCGCCTCATCAAAAATAAGGATGGTAGGGGTATAACCTCTCAAGGCATCCTTTGATGTTGCCACAGCTTTCACTTCACAGTCATTCGTTAGTTTGAAGTGTCTTTGAGAATTTTTTTCTTTTGCAAACGTAACTCCAACCCATGCTGGCCATTGCTCAGTAAAACCTCTGATTTTGTTGGCCATCTCTACAGATGTATCCAATTTGTTGGCAATGATTAGAATTTTCTCGGGTTTTTGTTTTTTAGCAAATACAAGTTTTTTAGACGCCCAAGCTGCTGTTACTGTTGACACACCTGCCTGACGATATTTCAAAGCGATGTTTTCATTAAATTTATCGTAATCCTCAATAAGACTTACTTGGTCAGGGAAAAGGTCTAATGGAACATACTTTGATACTGTATTATCGTATGTTTGTAAATAAGTTCGAAGCGCATAAGGAGTGTTCCTCATACATTTCGTAACTTCTATAATTAATTGTTCTTTAGTCACAAATTATTATTTGGGTCTAGATATGCCCAAACTACTCAGAAAATCATCTAAATCATCCTCATCATCTTCATCAGAATCAATATCTTCTTCCTCTTTGTAATCCTCAAATTCTGATTTCATATTAATAGCCTCTTTCATTATTTCTTCAAATTTTGAAGTTGCTTTTTTAATTTTTGACTCATCTTCTGAGATGGCATTTCCTATAATTTCCAAGAATTCTTGTGCCGGTATTTGGTATAACAAGATATGGAACCAGTTTATTAGACCTTTGTTTGATTCATCAAACATTGAATCTGGTAGCGCGTTTCTGAGTCTTTCAACAATCTCAGGTCCTATTCTTAGTTGCATTGGTTCGTTAGCCAAAGTATCAACTTGTGATTGAACTTTTTGACGTAAACCTGGTTCCTTCGGTAATCCATGTCTACCTTTGGCTTCCTCCAACCCTTTTATTATTTCATGACATAATATTGGGAATATTAAACCAGTTGCACTGATTTTTGTATCTGGTGCACCTTCACCACTTTCTTCACCGCCCTCTTCATCTTCATCGGCATTACTCAATTTAACTTTTCCAGCAACACCTTGTCCTGTCTGACTCATCATCTCAATCATTTGTTCCATGGTAAAATACATGAAATCGTTGATTGCCATAATACCTAGATAATCTCTATATAACGATGGGTCTATTTCATCCAATCTCGCCTTTACTGAAGGTTTCTGAAAAATGTAATGACCTTTTTTTGCAGCACCTTGGATAATTGCATTGATAATATTTCTCTTGTGTTTTTCAAGTTCTAATTGTTCTTCATCTGTTAAATCTTCAACATCAAATGAAGGTATGTCAAGTTCGTCTTCTTTTTCCTCCTCTTCTTTCTCATCATCTTCAGGTTCAAATCTGAAATCACCTGTGTCAGGTTGACCTAATTGAGCATCGATTTGATATCTTCCTTCAGGAACTTCTCCTTCTTCTAAAGAAGCTTCGACGGCCAATTGTTCAAGTTCTTCTTTATGAGCAGCTTCAATTCTCATAATATTTGGGAGTCTTCTCATCATTTCACTATAAATCATCCCTTGAACTTGTTGAGAACTAATATTTTGGTTTCCAACAACCTCTTTTAACTTATCCGCAACTTTACCAAATCTTTGACTTACTAGTCTTTGCACATCAGCAGGACCTTTTTTCATCGCAGGGTTTTGAGCGTAGAGATTTTCAGGACTACCTAACTTTCTTTCCAAATTTGGGTCCATTCTTTCTCGTCTTCCACCGTAATCTATTTGTTCTTTTATCTTTGCCATTTTTATTTACGTAATAATTTAATAATTGCATCAATCACTTCATCCTTAGCATCTTCGGCAGAAACCTTTTTTGCTTTTGGAGCGGGATTTTCATTAGGGTTAGGATTTTTGAAAGGACTTGGTGGTTTTTGTGGTTTTGTCCCAGGTTTTCCTGGTTTTGTTGTTGGTGATGTTTTTGGTTTTGAAGGTGCTGTTGCAGGAGCTTCAGACAAATATTTCAATAAATCACCTTTTGTGATTTTCGGTGGTAAGTTCTTTTCTACAATCTTCATAATTTGACTTTCAAGAAACAAAGATACAGGATTTTTTCCTTCCTTCAAACTTTGTTTCACGTCTTTTACACATCTTTCATATTTGTTCTTTTCTTTAGCACTCCACAAGTGTCTTTCTCTGGTACCAAACTCTTTACCTAATTGTGCTGTGCAAATACTCCAAGGATTGTTTTTGTCTTTTTTTCCCTTTTTCTTTGCTTCTTCAATAGATTCAACAGCACCAATCATGTTCTTTTCTTTCGGATTATCTAAGTCATCATCCATTCCATCGGGTGCCGACTTTTGAGGCATGTCTTGTGTGTATTCTCCAGCACTCGCATCATCTTTATCAACTTCCACACCACCTTGTTCATCTAATTCATTTTCGGTAGTGATTTCACCGCCTGTTTGACTCATAGTTATTTTTTTACTACTTGGGTCAATATGAACACCCATTTGAGCCAATTTTTGTTGGTCAGCCGAGTTTGATGGGTCATAGGTTACATTTGTTACAGTTTTTTTTATTTCCTCTACAATCAATCTTTTGTGTAAAACATTGATTTGAGATTCTGTCAACTTATGGACAGTTTTTGCCGATAACCCTTTTTCAATTAATTGAAGTGCTTTTAAGTTAGTTTTCATATACAACTTTCTTTTCAAATTCTAATATCAAATCTCTTTCGTAGAGTTTGTCTTTTATTTTTTGTTCTTCTTCACCGAATCTAAAAACAAGTCTTTTCTGACCTTGTTCTTCCTCACTTTCCCAGGCTAACGCAACCACATCATCCATTGCGTCTATCATACAAAAAAAATCGGAGTTCTGAATCAATTCCAACTTTACATCAGTTTTTTTCAGAACTCCTACTTTTTTAATATATTTTAATTCAGGTGGTGTTGGGTAACCATTTGATGGTTTACTCTCCCAAGCCTCACCCCACACATCCAAATTATCTGAGAAAATGAATTCGTAAAGGTTGTCTCCTTTATAGTTGGGTCCTAATCCGTTTACGTAAATCAAATAACTCATATTACTAATCCTTCTGGTGAAATCTTAACTTGTTTTGTTTTATTTTCAAACACCAAATTTTTCTTATTAGTAATTCCGATAAATTGGAAGTTATAGTTTTCTTCTAAGAACTTTTTAGCCGCCAATTCTTGTTCGAAAGTTTCTGTCATTTTCACAACATCTTTCATCTTTGTTATTACACTTTCTCTAATCAATTGCTGTTTGTTAGCTTTTCTTTCTTTATTTTCTAAAATTTCTTTTTTTGAAACTTCAAAATATTTCGAAATTACTTTATCAACTTTTGATTCTTTGAAAATGCTATCGAAAATTGCTCCGTGACCTTCACCCATTTCAGGTTGTGTTTGGTCGATGTCAACATCCATGTCAGCTTGAATATCTTCAACTTCAGTATCGTCGGTCATATCTTCACCACCCATATCATCAGCACCTAAATCTTCAGACTCACCTTCGAATTTAGACATAATGTCTTCTTTATCTTCTTCAGTTAGTTCACCTAAGTTTAAAGAAGATAAAACCATATTGATAACATATTTGATATTTTCTGAAGTCATTCCTTCTTCGTTATCTAATACTCTAATTTTTTGAGTTAATTTACCTGTAAGTTTTTGGATTGTTTTGAATGTAACCTTATCTTCAGATGGTTCTTCAGCATCAACGTCAACATCAACTTCAGTATCAACCTCTTCTCCACCCATATCATCTTCCACTCCCATATCCATACTCATATCATCTTCTGCACCCATGTCAGCACTTTCTTCACCACTTGGTACTGGTGATGGAGGTAACTCAGGAGATGGAACTGCAGGAGGAGCTGCTGGAGCTGGTGCCGCAGGAGCCGCTGAAACCTCAGGTTCTGGTTTAGGAGTTTTCAAAACGAATTTTTTTTGTTCACCATAAAGTGAAACTTCTTCTTCGTTTTCGTTAACTCTATTTAATTCACCAGCCAAAAGATTCAATCTTTTCAATGCTTGAGAATAAGAGGAATAATATTTCCTATTTTTCATAGGCTCAATATAATCTGTTTCAGATTCAGATATAGTTTTTTTGATGATATATCCTTGTCTCTCTTTAACAATTTCATAATTGTTACCATCGGCTAAAGAAACTGAGTATTGAGATTTAGCGGTTTCATTTACAAGTTCAGGAAGAGCTTCGTTGAAACGAGCAATTTCCATGATTCTTCTTAATTTATCTTGTCCTTCGAGTTTTTCACTCCCTAGAGGTTTTAAATCTGCCATTTTTATATTTTTTATTTAATTTTTAGTTATTTAATCCATTTAATCCACCTAATTTAACTGACATAGATTGGATTGCTACTCCACCATTTGTCGCATATTCTGGATGAGGATATACCGTCCCTGAACCTGTATAACCACTAACAGGGTCACAACAGAATCCATTATATTCATAGAAAGTATCTACAGTTGTACCAGTGTATTCTGTTCCACACTCTTCACAACTTTCAAAAGAATTAATTACTGTTGCTGTGTCGACAATTGGTCCAAAACTTAATCCGTCAACGATGTAACATCCATAAGGAGTTAAGTTTTCAAAAGTTGCTAAGATTGTCTGACCTAAACTGAAACTTCCACTAATTTCAACACTGAAAACTCCACCTCCGCCACAATTTCTAATTAACCAATAAGGTGCAGAACTTGGAGTTACTGTTGGTGTTGGAGTTAATGTTGGAGTTACTGTCGGAGTTGTTGTTTTTGTTGGAGTTATAGTCGGAGTGATAGTAGGTGTTGTCGTGTTTGTTGGTGTAATAGTCGGTGTAATCGATGCCGTTGGTGTTATGGTCGGAGTTATTGTAGGTGTAGACGTAACGGTTGGAGTAACTGTTGTTGTTGGAGTAATAGTTGGTGTAGGTGTTACAGTTCTCGTTGGAGTTACTGTTGTTGTCGGAGTTATACTCGGAGTTATTGTAGCCGTCACACTTGGCGTTGGGGTTTTAGTAGGTGTTGGTGTTTTCGTTGTTGTTGGAGTAATACTTGGCGTTAATGTAATAGTCGGTGTTACTGTTGGTGTTGGCGTCGGTGTAGGAGTAACGTTTGCAGCTAAACAAGTTGCACAATCAACATAATCGGAAGATAAAGTTGCAACTGTATCGACACCAGTCGAAGGTTCAGCGTTGTCTATAATATCATAACAACCTGCTCCAGTTGCACCAACAAAGGTTAAATAATAGTTACCATTAACCGCAGGTAATGATGAACTATCAAAATCAACTAATATTGCCGGACCTCCAGAGCAACTACCAATAAGATATGTAACTAACGCCATTTTTTTTCTTTATAAATATACGATTTGAGTAAATAATCTAATTATTATTTTTTATGGCATCTCATCAAAAATCTTTTCAATTTTATTTCCTGAGCTTGCGATTATCCAATTTCCGCTTTCTTTTCTTAGCTGGAGGGCATAATCTCTGAGAGTGTCGAGGTCTGTAACACCATCTTCAACTTTCTGGTTAAACTTTTTTGCAAACTTTTGAAACCAACCTGGCCCATTATATGAAGCGTAAACAAAGTTAAAATATAATTTTGGGTCGCTCATAACAATATTTCTAGCTACATCCGAGAGATAACGATTTGATGAGTCGATGAATTGTGGTTCCATTATTTGAGCAATCAAATCAAATAATCTATTCTTCAATTCAGGGTTATCCTCCAACATATAATTGTATTTCCATTTATTCTTAGCATCTTCAGCGTCAATTAATCTCCAAAACTCTACTCCCGCAGATGAGTTTTTTTCTTGTTCACCTGTTTTTCTATCCATTCCAAACAAGGTTTCCCCACTTTTACCAACCCAAGAAAATTTACCTGGATTCTTTTCTCTCATAATAGGATGATAATACCCACCCTCGAGTTTGTTTGTAATTGTCTCCACAGCATCCCTAAAATCTAAACTTGAGCTGATTGGACTATAATTTGACTGACGTTCTGTTTTGACTTTACCCAAATCACTGTCTTGGAAATTTTGTTCAATCAAATTTTCTATCAAAGCTTTCATCTCCTCACTTCCAAAAACTCCTGTCTGAGTCATTTGATTTTTTTCTTGAAATTTCTTGGTTGCCTCTTCGGTTTCTTGCCCAAATTTTCCGTCAATACCCCATTTAGGTAATGAATGTCCTAAAATTTGTAATCCTTTTTGTATTTCTTCAACGTCTGAAGAGTATGGTGTTTTTTGTCCAGGAGTATATTCATATTTTACCTCATTATCCATTATGTTATTCAACTTGGAAAGATATGTTGAATTTGAAATAGCGTCAGAAACGGTAGGTTCTTCACCAAGAGATTTAGATAGTTTATCAATAGCATTGATGAATTTTTCCGCATCATCTACCTCTTCAAACAAGGCAGGTTTCTTCATTCTAGTTTCATCAATCTTTCTTTCAACTGAAAGTTCTTTGTCTTTAATCTTGTTCTTCTCATCGAATAGTTTTCCAATATGTCCTGACCTTCTCAAATATTTAAAAACTAAATTCTCATAAGAGAATTCTCCATCTTTGTTGAGACCCGATTGACGATAGTCTTTCAACTTGTCTTTTATCTTTTTAAGATTTTCGGCATCACCCTCTGATTTGGCATTATCAATTGCATCATCAATTTTGTCAGTCCAACACTTTATCTTGGTTTTGAGAACTGACATATCAATATTCTTATGTGTTTTGGTTGGTCTATGAATCCACTCATTATTCATTACAGAATAAACACCATCACTATGCGATTCATCAGAAAGTCCTTGAGCATATAACTCAACATCATATCCAAAGATTTTGATATTGTGTTTGTCGTTGAATAGTTTTTTCTTTAAATCAAAAAGTTCCTTATAAAGTTCTTCTTGTTTACCATATCTTTCAAAATCGATTATAACGTGTAAGTCGAAATCAGAATATTCTGACCAGTTGAAGTTTGCTAATGACCCCATTAGATAAATGTCATCAACAAAAATATCATCCCCTAAATCATCAATAAACTCTTCAGAGATACGCATAAGAGCTTTCCTGACTTTAGGTATTAATATTGCTTTTTTGGGGTCCTCACAATTTTTCCACACTTTGGGGTTGAGGGTTTCTTTAATAGAAAAACTATCTAAAATTTTTTTATAACTATCCATCCTTAATAAATAGTTGGATTGTTATAGTTTTTTATACTTGAACTTCTTTGAGATATCTGTTGTAAAAAATTTTCCTTGTGATTCTGCTCTTCTGAATTGAGTATATGATTGGTGGGGAACCTCTTCATACTCATATTTGAGTCCGTTGTTGAATTCGACTACTAATTTTTTTGTTTCAGTGTCGTATTCAGTTTTCTTGATATTGGAAGATTTGATTTCATTAATAATCTTCGTTCCTTTGATTTCTTCTTTAGTTATCGCCATCGTTAAGGGGTGTTAATGAATCAATTTTATCCATTTTTGATTGAAAATAAAGTAAAAAATCTTCATCAGAAACTTCAAACCCATACTTACGTAATTTTTTCTTTGTCTCGTTCATTAAATGAGAAAACTCAGCACTTAATTCAAATAGTCTTGGGGGACCTGTTCTTATTCTCTTAATACTTTTTTCAGTGTGACCCAACTCTTTTAGAAGTAATCTGATTGCTAAATATTTTTCCAAAATTTCAGGTGTAAAGGATGACTCCTCAATAAATTTTTTCCATACCTCCATGTTTATAAATAGATTTGTTATGGAAAGAATTTCAAAACTTTTTACTATTTAATATTATCATGACATCTATCGAAAAAATTATAAAAAAACTTTTGTTTGAAGTTAGAACCCAACAAAAAGGTGAATTCAATCGTGGAATGGAACATAGAATCTATTCTTCAAAATACAATCCTGATAGATTATTCAAAGTTGGGGATGAGGGTGTTTTACATTGGGTAAAAGTTTTCCGTTCAAATCCTGATATTTTTGCAAAAGTTTTTAGAACAGGTAAAATAAATAATAGTGAAGTTCGTGAAACCTACTATGCCGAAATCGAAAAATTACAAACTGATAGAGTAATAAAAGAGTGGGAACAAATTGAGGAAAAACTTGAGGAGATTGGAGTAATTGATTCTGAAGATGGAGCTTTCGGTAGAGATATCACAGACATTTATACAAACCATGGAGATGACCAAAAAACAATCTCTGAGATTGCAAATAAATTAAACGATTACGATAAAGATGCTTATAATCTTTTCATCAAGTATTTTAAACTTTTCAAAGATTGTGAAAAAGCAATCGAAAAAGTTGTTGGTCACGAAACTTTGGTTGATGCACACCGTTACAACTTTGGATACAGTTCCGACGGTAAATTAAAGTGTTTGGACATATAACTATGGAACTTAAAGATACTTTTTTACTCCACGGCACGATTGATATTAACCCTATTATAAATATTATCAAAAATAATAATTTAGATTGGGATGAATTTATTGATAGACAAATGAAATTTGTCGTTCACTCCCAAACGAAAACAATACCAATTATTTTTGATAAAAATTTTAATTTCCTCTCGTTCAAAATTCATTTTACTAACCTCTATTCTCTATTTGAAAATGAAATTTCAAAAATTGAAAAAATGATAAGGGAAAATACAAATGAAAATGGTAAAATAATGAGAGCTATACTTGTTAATTTACCATCAGGAAAATCAATACCTCCCCATGTTGATGGAGGAATTACTTTAGTTCATTGTAGAAGAATACATATACCTATCCAAACAAATGAAAATTGTTTTTTTACGGTTGGTGATGACAAGAGAAATTTGAAACTAGGAGAAATGTGGGAAATTAATAACGATAAAAAAACACACTCAGTTGATAATTTTGGTGATGACGATAGAATTCATTTAATTGTTGATTGGGTTGAGTTATCTTTATTAGAATCATGATATCCACCGAAAAAAAAATAATTCTTTTAATGCCACCGAAAACTGCCTCAACTTCAATTGGAGATGCATTCAGAAATAGTGGAATTGTGTTTGACCAATCAAATAAAATTGTGGCATATCCAATATTTCATCCAAGGATATCGGAAATTTGTGAAATTCACGACATAATAAATCCTGAAGAATATAAAGTAATACAATTTACAAGAAACCCCTACTACAGATTTGTTTCAGCTTACTATCATTCATTAAGAGCAATTCCAAATAATAAAAATATAGTTTTCAAGGATTTCAATTTTAAAGAATTTGTGTTTCACATAGACAAATGTAAATCATCTGAAAATTTTATAAAAGAATTTTTTGGGGACGATTCTCATTATTATGAAAATTTACGGAAGAAGAAAAGTTGGTCAGGCGTAAGAATGTTTGACGAACAAATTATGCACAACGATATAGGTTCTAAAATAAACTATTTCAAAATAGAAAATTTGTCAAAAAATTTAAAAATAGTATCAGACCTCATTTCTATTGAAATCGGCCCTGTTCGTAACTTGAATAGGAATCCTATAGATATTAATTATGATAATCTTTTGGATTCAGAATGTAAGGAAATTATATACAAAAATTTTATATCGGATTTTAAAGTTCTTGGATATGATAAATAATATTTGCAGAATAACCCACATTTCAGATACTCATGGATTTCATGAGAGTTTAACACTCAGAGGGGGTGACATCCTAATCCACTCTGGAGATATATTAGATTTAGAGAAAAAAATATCAATTGAAAAAACTTTAGACTGGTTTGAACAAGCCCCCTATGAATTTAAAATTATTGTTTTAGGTAATCATGATAATCAAGAATTTTTAGAATATAAATTACCTGAAAAAGTATTATTACTTAACAACACATTTATTAATATTCATAACATATCTTTTTACGGGTTGAGCGGGATTTTAAAAAAGGGTCATACACTTTATTCTTTCGGAAAATTGTCTGACACTGATATTGCAAATGAATTACAAGACATCGGATGTGATGTCTTTATTACCCATGGTCCTCCGAAAGATATTTTAGACAAAAGATTAGGTCAAAGTGTTGGCTCAGTTAGTTTATTAGAATATGTGAAAAAACATAAACCAAAATACCATTTGTTTGGACACGCACATCATTCGAATGGAACTATCAGTAATGGGTTAACAACATTCTCAA
>Ga0315902_10002212_pt1 | contig 30608 bp, 20 predicted proteins | sample LakEriMetagenome_9_FD_203523 | JGI IMG/M metagenome (GOLD analysis project Ga0315902, IMG submission 203523) | Freshwater fungal communities from buoy surface, Lake Erie, Ohio, United States - Buoy 12 MA117 | ecosystem: Environmental > Aquatic > Freshwater > Lake > Lake biofilm | place: USA...
TGGAGCTGGAGGAGGAAGAATTGCTTTGTACTATAATACTAAAACTATTTCTGGAGCTATAACAGCTAGCGGAGGTGCGGCAACTGGTGGGGCTATCGGTGGGGGTGCTGGAACTATTTATGAGAAATTAAATTCCCAAACTAACGGAACCCTTCGAATAGATAATTTAAATGTTACAGGAACAGTTTTCGCGCTAACGCCAATTAATTCAAATAATTTAACTTTAGCTACTTTGGATAATTTAGTTGTAACCAACAAAGCAAACGCAGTTTTAAATAGAAATTTAAGTATTTTAAATACAAGTTTTGATATAAATGCAGTAACCATTTTTACTGTAAATAACACTTTAACTTCAAACAGTTTAACCACTCTTACAAACTCTGGAACTTTCAACTTTTCCACCACTGGAAATTGGATAAGTAATAGTTTAAATAGTGTTACTCTTTCAGGGCTTTTAACTTTAAACACTTACACCCTACCAACTATTAACGCAGTAACTATTCAAAGTGGAGGAAATCTAACTACAGTTCAAAATACAACTGTAGCCAATACACCATACAGAACAGTTAATTTAACTATAAACGATTTAAATGTAAACAGTGGGGGCCAAATTAATGTTAACTTAGACGGTTTCCAAGGAGTCCAAACGACTAACACTAACGGTAATGGCCCCGGAGCTGGGGGAGCTCACCCTAACTGGGCTGGAGGTGCAAGTTATGGTGGGCTTGGTAGTATAGGTAACAATGGAACTGGAGGACAACCTGGCCCTTCTTATGGATCTATTACAGAACCTACAGATTTGGGAAGCAGTGGTGGAGGTGGGGCTAATGGTGGTTCAGGAAGTGGTGGTGGAGCAATTAAACTTAATATTACTAATACTCTAACTAACAATGGAAGTATTACTGCTAATGGTGGAAATGCCAATGGAAATGCAGCAGCAGGATCTGGTGGTAGTATTTGGATAACTTCTAGTACTTTAGCTGGTACTGGAACTATCACTGCTAATGGTGGAAACGCGGGTGGAAATGGAGGTGGAGCTGGAGGAGGAAGAATTGCTTTGTACTATAATACTAAAACTATTTCTGGAGCTATAACAGCTAGCGGAGGTGCGGCAACTGGTGGGGCTATCGGTGGGGGTGCTGGAACTATTTATGAGAAACCTGCAAGTGATGAGTTTGGAAGTTTAATAATCTCTGGCAATGGAGCGGTTGGAGCATCTACAGAAATAAATAATACATTTCTTACCCCTAATACTTTAAGAAATCTAACAATTACTGCAGGATCAGTATTGATTCAGAATAAAGCCCTAACATTACAAAATACTGTGTTTACTGTTCCAGCTAATACACAATTTTATCAATTCCAACCTCTTACATTTACTAATAGTCTTACTGCTGTAAATGTATCAAGTTTGTGGGAATCAAGATTTAGCCCTACTAGTACAAATTTAGCCACTTTAACAGTAAATAGTGGAGGTAACTTTACTACAAGTCAAAATACAACAGTAGCTGCGAATTTAAATTACAGATTGGATCTAACTTATAGCTCATTAACAATTAGTAGTGGCGGTCAAATTAATGTTAACTTAGACGGTTTCCAAGCAGGTCAAGGTTCAAATACTAATGGTAATGGCCCTGGAGGTGGAAGCGGGCATCCTAGCTGGGGAGGAGGAGCAGGTTATGGTGGAGCTGGAGGTCGTGGAAGCATTACTAATGGTGGACTAGGTGGAAATGCATATGGTTCAATTGCTGAACCTACAGACTTAGGCTCTGGTGGAGGTGTTGGAAATGCTGGTGTAGGAGGTGCTGGTGGAGGAGCCATTAAACTAAATATTACAAATACTCTAACTAACAATGGAACTATTACCGCTAATGGTGGAAATGCCAATGGAAATGCAGCAGCAGGATCTGGTGGTAGTATTTGGATAACTTCTAGTACTTTAGCTGGTACTGGAACTATCACTGCTAATGGTGGAAACGCAAGTAATAACGGTGGAGGTGGAGGTGGAGGACGTATCGCTCTTTACTACAACACTAAAACAATATCTGGATCGATAACTGCTAATGGAGGGGCAACTGCTGGAGGTGCTGGAGGCGGTGCTGGAACAATTTATGAGCCAAACACCCCACAAGTAGCATTAGCAGATGCAGTATTTTCGCCTACCCCAAACCCAGTTTCTACAGGAGCTACTTTCACTGCCCAAATAACTAATGTTAAAAATACTTTTGGCTTTAATTTGTTCAGTGGTACTTGTAGTGTAAATATCACTGGGCCAAACAGTTATTCCCAAAGCTTTAGTGGAACTATAAATACTGGAGTTTGTACAATTTCAGGCACCTACCCCGCCCCAACTGTTTCAGGTTCTGGTTACACCGCAGCTCTTTCTGTAACTGGCTCTACTACAGAGACAAAGAATGTTAATTTCAGCGTGGCAACTGCAGCTTCTAACAGGGCTAAAATTGATACCGGCTTAATTCCAGTCTTTTCCTCTGTCGCTGTAAGCCCTGCCAACCCATTAATTGGTACAAATTATACTATAACTGGATCTGGGTTTATAGATTCTGCTAATGATCAAGCCTTGAACGGCATTCCTTGTGTAATCAATATTTCAGGGCCAAATAGTTATTCAAATACATTTACTACTGCAAACTTGGTTGGTGGAATTTGCTCATTTAACTTTAATCCAAACTCTATTCCTAAAGTGGCTGGAACATATACAGTTTCAATTACAGTTCAAGGTGTATCAAACAACCTGACTACAACTACAACCAACTTCAATTATTATTACGATATTTATTTAACTAACGGTAGCGGTTTTGATTTAAATGGGAATATCCCTGGAACCATTACTTCAAGTCAAGCTTCAATTGTACAAGGTGACCCTGATCCAATTTTTACTTCACCAATTATTAGAAGATTTGATAATTCAACCTTAATTCCATCTGGAACTGCTTGTAGTTTGTTAATTACGATTGCTTCTGGTTCAGAGGTAACATACAACTCAACCACAAATGTAAATGGTAGATGTGTGGTTACTGTTCCAAATAACAGTTTTACTGGTGGGACTCTGTCGATTCGAAATAGAGTAACCTTGGAAGGTGCTAATTTCTTCACCAACCCAAATACTTCAATTTTAATTCAGAATTTCCCTTCCAATAAAGCCAAAGCAGATAGCGTATTTACGGGTCAACCTAAACTTACCGCCCAAATTAGCGCTCCAGACCCTACTTTAATTGGTTCAGATTATACACTAACAGTTTCAGGGCTTGAAGATTCATTAATTAACGCAAGGCCGCTTGCTGGGATAAACTGTTCCATAATTATTTCTGGGCCAAACAGTTATTCAAATACTTTATCAGTTCCGGTTACCAGCGGAAATTGTACCACAACCCTTTCTGGAAATGTACCACAAACCCCAGGCCAATATAATTACAAAATTCAAGTAGCTGGTGATAGTGGCATTTTAGAAAGTCCAACAGTAAACTTTAACAGATTATTTAATATCAGGCTAAGCGGTGGAGTAAATGGAATAAGTGGAACAATTCCTGGTCTAACCACCTCATCCCAAACACCTTTGCTTGTAAATACTGCAACCACTTTAACTTCCCCTGCAATAAGAAACCTTGCAGATAATGCCAATAGGGTTGGGCTAACCTGTAGAAATGTTTTGAAAATAAACGCAGAGGCCGATCAATTCTTTAACGGAACTTTAAATGGAAGTGGACAATGTGTTACCGCAGTTTCAGGTGCTGCTATTACAACCACTGGAACTGCCTACATAAAAACACAAGTAAGTGTTATTAACTCAGATTTTAATTCTAATTATACTTTTGAAACTGGTAATAATTCCTTACCTATTCGTTTTGCTCCAACTGCTTCAATTTGTGCCAACCAAACTTTCAGAGACGACAACAAAAATGGCACGCGGGACGGAGCTGAACCATTGCTTGCAGGTGTTACAACAAGACTTAAAGATGCAGGTAACTCTACTATACTTGCAACTTTAACCACAACAGGTTCAGGACCAAATTGTTTTACAACTTTGTACGACGACACTTATTACATTGAACAAGTGCTTCCAACCGGTGGAACTTTACAAACAGCCAGTTTAAGTTACCAAGTAGTTTTAGCAGTAGGCGCTACTGAAAATAGAAATTTTGGATATAACGGAGACGCCGTAATCTGCCCTACTCCAACCTTTATAGATATTAACCAGAACGGTATTTACGAAAATGGCGGCGGAGATTATTTACTTGCAGGCCTTGTAACCAATTTATTCTTAACTTCCGATTTAAATAATTCATTACAACAAATTACCACAAATGCTGGCGGAACTAACTGTTTTACAGCTATAAAACCTGGTAATTACACTATTATTCAAGATGCTCCTGCTTTTACAACATCAACCACTGGAACAATTGTAAGTAACAAAGTATCCCAAAATATTACTTTAATCTTTGGAACTAATTTCAATCAAAAATTTGGATATAGTATTATTCCTTCCCAAAAAGCAAAAGCTCAGGCAAACCCAAATCAAAGCAAACCGGTTTACACAGCTATTTCGCAATCTACGGTTGTAAATCCAACTTATAATGAAAAAGCATTTATAAACTATCCAGTTTCTTCTACCATTTCAGGACTTGTAGATAGCAACACTAACCTTGCCTTAAACGGAACAGGTATTTGTAGCGCAACATTTAGCGGGCCATCCTTCCCTTCACCGGTTACTGTGGCAAGCTTAAATGTTGTGTCTGGTTCATGCGTTGTGGATAATACTAATAATTCAAGTGTAATACCAACCAGTGTTGGAAGTGGTAATACCGTTGTGTTTACAGTACAAGGAGACAGTATAAACCTAGTATCAGACCCTCATACTTTTGAAGTATTTTCAGGAAATTCAACCATCTGTGCTATACCTTTTGCTGATTATAATTTAAACGGAACTAGACAAAGTAATGAACCTTATTTGGCCGGAATTCAAACTGAATTATTCAATGGGGTTACCTTATTAGAAACTGTTAATTCAAATATTAATGGAACAGCTTGCTTTACTCCAAGAAGTTCTGGAATTAACTACACCATTACCCAAACAGCACCTTCAGGAGCTGTACTAACCAATGGTACGCTTTCTAGAAATATAAATCCTTTCCCTGAAACTACCAATAACGAAACTTATGCCTACAGAGGTGATAGCAGTATTACCCCTTTGGCCTTTAGAGATGATAACAGAAACGGAGTAAATAATAGCGAAGTTGCCTTAAATAGTTTATTTACTGCAACGCTTAAGGATTACGCTGGAAATACAATTAGTTCTGGATTAAGCATAAATGGCACAAACAATTTTGGTAATTTGTTATCCAATGCTGCATTAGGCGGTAACTATGTAGTTGAAATCAACACTGCTGGTTTGCTAACAACTAATACTACAAGCAATAACCCCGCAACTATCTCTGGTCTTAGCAACGCTTCTAATCAAGATGTTAACTTTGGTTATGCTTCAGATGCCACTATCTGCCCTAACCCTAGCTTCTACGACTACGACAAGGATGGAATAAAAGATGGAAATGAGCCAAACATTGCAGGGCTTGCAACTAGATTGCTTTTAGCTTCAGATAATTCTCAGGTAGCAACACTTTCAACTAATTTAAGTGGAAATAATTGTTTCACCAATGTAATTCCTAACAATTATATTATCGAACAAACCCACCCACTTGGAGCAGTTTTGACCACAACTCCTGGCACTCAAAGCGGAGGCCTTATTACAACCGCAGTTACTTCCAGTTTCGGAGTTAACCAAGCAAGAATTTTCGGCTATAAAGGTGATGCTACAATTTGTCCTAACCCAAGTTTCCAAGATTTAAATAAGGATGGACTAAAGGATGGGCCAGAGCCATTAATATCTGGATTAACAACTGTTTTAAGAGATAGCAACGGAGTTACAATGCAAACACTTACCACAAATGGCAGCAATTGTTTCACCGAAATTTTAGCAGGAAATTATCAAGTTGTGCAAACTCCTCCAAGTAATTCCACTTCTACAACCGGAGGTGTAACTAAGAATGTTACCGTAGTTTCCGCCCAAAGTTTAGATGTTCCATTTGGTTACAACGGCGAGCCTTTAGTTTGTCCAATTGTATTTAGAGACGATAATAGCAACTCTGTAAAAGATAATGGCGAAATTAATCTAGAAGGATCGACTTTAACTTTACGAAATTCACTAAATGTTCAAATAGGTAGTACAATTACTTCTAACGGAACTGTTCAGTGTTTCACTCCTCTTACTATCGGCGAAAATTATACAGTAACTGCTACCACACCAAGCGGATATTCAGCCACTACTTCTTTAACTGCCAATATTACTGCAGCTTTCGGTCAAAGCTATACTCCATCTTTTGGATTTAACGGAAATGCCACAGTTTGTGTAACAAATTCCTTCAACGATTTAAATGGAAATGGAGTTGCCGATAATGCTGAAACTTCCATAGCTGGCCTAACCACAGTTATTAGGTTGAACGGTAGCAATACTGACATTCAATCTGTATCTACCAATGCAAGCGGAGCTGCCTGTTTCAATTCGCTTCCACCTGCCCAGTACAAGGTAATTCAAACAGGACCAACTGGAACTGGTTCAACTACTGGCGGAGATCAAATTTTTACACTTACCGCTTCCCAAAACAAAAATATTTCGTTTGGCTATTCTGGTTCTGGGGCAATTTGTGTAAATTTGTTCAACGATTCCAATTTTAATGGCAGATTAGATAGCGGCGAAACCTATATAGCCAATATTGCAGTTGAACTATATCTTCAAAGTAATCTAGCCGCAGTTCTTGACACAAGAACCACAAACTCTTCCACCAATGTTTGTTTCACCCAACTTTACGGAGAAAATTACCAAGTTAAAATTGTAACAATAGGTTTCCTAAATGATAATGTATATGCAGTTACCACAGGCTCTGCGACCCAGAATATTACTTTGGATAATGGAAATAACTACTATTCAACTAATTTGTTTGGCTTCACCAATAATCCAGATTTTGTAAAAGGGGCCTTCCGTGGTTTAGTTTACATGGATAGAAACGAAAATTCTGAATACAACACCAAAGGTACTGACGGAGTTGAAGCCACAGTTTATGACAATGATGTTCCAATTGTAGAAAAAGAAGTTAAGTTATTAAAAGATTCTGGAGGAGGAAACTTTGTGCTTGAAGATACTCAAATAACCGATTCAATTGGAGAATTTAATTTCCTTGGCTTGTTACCTGGAGTTTATAAAATCGAAATTGCAAACGACACTGGAATTGTAGCAGTTACCCCAAACCCTTCTACCAGAACTTTAACTGTAACCACCAATGAAAAGAGGTATGATATTTACGGATTCCAATATACAGCCCAAATTTGTCCTTTAATTTATGTGGATAAAAATAATAATGGAATTGTGGATGGTACGGATATTAACCTAATTCAAACTTCCGATGTTTATGTTCAACTAGAATACCAAAGTTATGGAGGAACCCAAATTTACGGAGGCGGAAATGTTAATGGTATTTTATTAAATGCTAGTAACCCATGTATTACCAAGGTTCCACCAAGAAATTATGTATTTAAAATTTCAACAGCCACCAATTTAAGTCTTTCTTTCGACACCAACTACTACAGCCAAAGAACCCCAAGTGGAAATCCAAGTACTACAATTTACTTAGGAAACACAGTGACACCTAACATTAGATATTATACCAATGCAGTATCCACACTATCCAGTATGTATGGTAAGGTTTGGAATGATAAAGCAGCTGCCACCAGTGTTTTGGACAACAACGGCAGTGATAATAAAACAGGTGTTGAAAATGTTTCTGGAAAAGATTATGACAGAGATTATGACAATGATTTTGTATACCCAGGACTAAGTGTTTCATTAAGAAAATGTGGGCCTGTAGCAGGCGAAACAATTGGTGATGTTAATGCTTGGAATGCCAATATGCCAAACACTACCACCGATGCAAATGGAGACTATGTATTCACCAATATTCCAACAGGTTCATATGCTATAATAGTAAATACTGCGGTTCCTTACCTAAATCAAACTACAACCAATGGCAGAGGTTATGAATGTAATGTATTTAATAACACCTTCTTCAACAGTTTATTCTACAACACTGGCAGCGGAATTGCTCCAGGTTCGAACATTAAATATGATGTAATTTATTATTACACCCCAACTGTAAATGTTAGGCTTTGGATTGATACTAACAAAAATACTCAGAAGGATAGTTGGGAAGATCAAAGTTTATGGTACCCATATCAAATTAACGCCGATATGGCCAATAGTATTGGAATAGTTGACCCTGCCTTCCTGAAATACTTTACAAGCGGAGGGAATAATTACAGTTCTAATGTTACTCCAAATAACTATACAGTAAGTTTACTAAACTCTGCTGGAAATACAAATATTCCAAATTCTTATACAATAATAGGCGGTTCCAGCGGGGCAGCTGATACCACAACAGGTAGCAAGACTTTAGAGTTTGGCATCGACCCTACCCAAAATTCCAGCATAGGTGGTAGAGTATTTATAGATAGAGATGAGGATAATATTTTTGAACCTAATGGAAATGATGGGAACATTGTAAATACCTTCGACAATGATATACCACTTGCCAACCAAACAGTACAATTATACTTTGGCAACAACTATAATCAATTAGCAACAACTGCAACAACAGATTCTGAGGGTAATTATACCTTCTCTGGGTTGGCGGAAGGCGTTTACAGTGTCAGGTCTCCTAATACTGCACCTAGTGGAAGTCAATGTGTTGGTACAAACATGACTGTAAACTGTGGAAATGCTATAAGTGTAACTAAAGACAATACTGCAAACAGCAACATTCGATATAATTATAATGGAAGGCTTAGATTATCCAGCTTCTACGATACAATTGAAGACTTTGTAAGGCAGGAAGAATTTGAAATTGATGTAAATGAAGGAACTTTCACACTTATTGCCCCAGATGGATCTGTGGTTGGAACTCCTGTTTCCCCGATAAGTAAAGATAGTGCATACTGGAATGTTACTTATCAATACAGCAGCCTAGCACCTGGGAATTATACTATCCAAATGAATGGGATGCCTTCAACATTGCGTGGTTATTCTAATCCAGATTCCATTACAGTATCACCGTCACAAACCCAAGATAGAGATTATCCTTTCACAGCCCAAACCAACAACAGTATTTCAGGTAATGTATTTATAGATAAACAACAAGGGGTTAACCAAGGTTTCAACAACCTATATAATCCAAATGGAGGGGACAATAACCCAGCCACACTTTTTGATAATGATTTGGCTTTAACAAATACTGAAATAAAAATTATTGGGCCTTTAGGAACTTATACAACTAATACCAATGGTGGAGTAAACTATTCTTTCTCTAGTTTACCAAGCGGTAAATACAAATTGTTCAAACTTATTAATAACGGGGTCACCCAAATTCCAAACTTAACTTTGGATGCAAACAATGCCAATATTGGAAATATTGCTTTAAACAGCTGGAATGCTGCAAGTTGGGTAAGAAATGCCACTTCCAATTCACACAATGTAACTTACAGATTTACTAATGAAATTTCAGCTTATTGTTACGATGATAAAGATTTAAATGGACAAATAACCTTCTATCCAGATTCAAATACTTATGATAGAAGATCAGGCGAATGCACTTTCCAAATTCAAACAAGCAACGGCGAAATTATTCCAATGGATGTAGTGCCAGCTTCAGCGTCTGATGCAAATGGAAGTTACAGCTATAACTATTATTATAAATCAAATCTTCCACCAGATTCATATGTACTTACCAATACTAATAATGTTGGAACAACTACTGTAACTAATTTTTCCAGATATGAACCATCGGTATTAAACTATGGTATAAGCAGGGTTGCCACTGTTAACTTCGCCCAGAACAATTTAAACCAAAATAGCAGAAGCAATATGTTCCTAAGTTTCAGCCCAATTACTAACAACGCCTCTATAATTGGTCAGGTGTTTGTGGATAGAAACAATAATAATATTTACGAACCAAGCGGGCAGGATGGTAATATATTAACTTTAGAAGATAATGATGTACCACTTAAGAATGTTTTGCTTTCGTTAAGTCAAAACCCTGCTGCAATAAACAAAACCACCCGGGCAGATGAAAATGGTAATTACCAAATCACCGATCTTCCAGCCGGAATGTTCAAAATTTTAGTTGACCTGGTTCAAAAATAGAAACAAAAATTCAGAAAAATATGCTTTCAAAAATTAATTCAATTTCAAGACTAAAAAAACTAGGTCTTATTGTTTTGGTATTCAGCTTATTTTTTAATTTACTAGGGCAGATTGGGAATACCCTAAATTGGACAAATATTCAGGTGCAGGCTGCTTCAACCAGTTTCGGTACAGGGCAAGTTTATGTTGAAAAATTTTATCTGAGTAATAACACCGAAGTTAAAACCTTGATTACAGCCCCAGGCGATTACATTACAGTTAGAATTAAATATAGCAACTCAAATTCTGCTTCTGCCTTAAATTCTGCAATTACAGATACATTGCCTAACTCTAGTTTTATTTATACTTCTGGAACTTTAAAAAATTGCTTGATTAGCAACCTTACCTGCTCTACATTAAGCGATTCTTTGTTTTCAGGAAACAATTTAACTGTCAGCCCTTCGGCAGGTTTTTTTGGAAATAATAATAATGCCAGTTCAGGTAATTTAGAGCTTGGTAAAAAAAGATACTTACATTCTACCCTTTGCAGTACCAACAATTCAGACAGAGAACATTTTCTTCAATCTTTAAATAATAGTTCAATTTTTACTCCTTCCTGCTCTCAAGTTTCAGGGTCAAGTAATGTTATTAATTATTTTAATTTAGACTTATTGGGGAATAGATATATTTATCAAACTGTTTGCCTCCAAGCCTCGGGCGAGAAAGAGTCTTTTATTCAGGCCGTTGGAAATGCAAATAGCTTTACACCCAGCTGCTCGGTATTATCCGGAACTGCCACTGTAGATTCTAACTCGGTAATAGATTTATTGAACCAAAGGTACATTTATCAAACTGTTTGTAATCAACCTTCAGGAAACAAAGAACTATTCATTCAAGGTGTTGGAAATATCAATGGTTTCACCCCAAGTTGTTCTAGTTTGGGAGGAAGTGCTACCATAGATTCCAGTTTGGTTATAGATACTTTAGAAACAAGTAATTCAGCTGGTTTTATTGAATACGAAATGAAATCAACGGCAGTAGAAGACTATGCCTCATTAAGTAATACAGATATTGGCAATTACGGAACCAACGCCACTTTAAGCTCTTCTGAATTCACTTCGATTACTGACACAACTATGCTTGAAAGCATTGCTTTGAAAGTTTTTTGCGACACAATTAATCCAACAGGAGGCGAAAGAAATTTGAATCTAAGTGACGCAGAAATTAGAGCCGGTCAGGATTTTAGATGTAATTATCAAAGTAGTATTTGCCCAATTGTGTTTGAAGATCAAAATACAAATGGATTGAAAGGTATATCCGAGCCTTTAATTACAGGAGTTGATGTTCAATTAAAATCTTTCGACGGAAACACAGTTTTAGCCACAATTACTTCCAACAATTCAGCGCAATGTTTCCAAAATTTATCACATGGCAGAACATACAAAGTTGTTGTTCCCCTACCCCCTGTTGGTAACAATTTAACCGGAGGTAACACTAAAGATGTTTATGTTAATTACAGACAATCAGAAATTCCTGTAACCTTTGGCTATGGTTTTGGCAGCCTTGTTCTAAATGCACCAACTAGCATTAATTTTCCAAGTTTAACCGTTTCAGCAACCCCAAATGATACCACAGCCAACATCGTTCCAATTCAAGTTATTGATACAAGATTATCAAACCCAGGTTGGAGCTTGTCTGCCTTGGTTGGAAACTTTAACAGCAGTACTGTACAAGCAGAGCCAATACCTGTGGCTAATGCTTTCTTCAACAGTCCTGAAACAGTTACAGTAAACGATGGACAAACAGGAGGAATAAACATAGGTGAAAGTAAAAGGATTACTTCAGCCACAGAAGCCATGTCTATCTTCCAAGGAAATCAAGGTCAAAGTAAGGGAAATTATTCTATCAACAGCCGGGTTACCCTAACTGTTCCTGCCTATATCAGGGCGACTAATTATTCTACCAATTATATTTTTACAATTATTTAGTATGGTTAAATTTTCTTCCTTCCAATTTATTCCTGCTATTTTTATAGTATTTCTAATTCTATCGCCTATATTTTCTAGTCAGGTAAAAGCAGATTTTGCACCTTCACCATTAAATTCCAACAAAACCAATCTGTACGAAAAAAACTGGTTTGTTTATAAGGCCAAAGCTGGTCAAACTATCAGGGATTCAATCCTTTTACAAAACAAAGAAAAACGAGAAACCATAGTTAGCCTGGAAAGCAAAGATGTTAGAATATTGGAAGATGGTTTGTTCACAATTATAGGGCCAGATGAAGAAAATAAACAGGAAGGAAAATGGCTAAATTTAGATGTAAATAAAGTTACTATCCCGGCCAATAATTCAAGTCAGGCTTCTTTTGAAATAAAAATTCCAGAAAATACTCCAGACGGTGAATATGCTGCCGGTATTTCAGCCATCGAAAATATTTCCTCTAAAGAAAAAAATAATAACCAAGCTAACATTATAAAAAGGTATGGTTTAAGGGTATATATTGCAGTAGGTGAAAAATACAACTTAAACATTCAACCAAGCCAATTAAATATTTTAGATCCTAAAGATACGAATTTTAATCAATCTTTGAAAGACAAACCTTTTTTTGGAAAGAATAACATGGTTCTTGAATATGAAGCTGAAAACCTAGGAAATATTTTTGGTTTAATTAAAGGAAAATACAGTATCACAAAACCAGATGGGTCGGTTTACGAGAATACTTTTTCTGCTGAAATTGCCCCAAATGTTGGCAAAAGAAAATATACTATAATTACCAATCAATCATACGAAATAGGGAAAACTGAGGTGGTTGTAGATTTTAGCATAACTGCATTAAATACCAAAATTGAAAATTATAATAATCTAAATCGAAAAACCGCCCTAGGCGATGCTGTTGAATTAAATAGTGATAGTTGGACAAACTTTCCAGCCAGCTCGGTAGCGGCATTTAAAGAAGATATTAACGATGAAAATCAAATTTCTTCTAATCCTATTATAAATAGTAATTACTATAATCTAGAATATTTAATTGTACTGGTGGTGGTAAATTTTTACGGTTTGTTTGTTTTCTGGAAAAAAAGATTAACTTTGAAAGTATTTTAGGTACACCACCCTTTAATTTACCAAATTAGCCACTGGTTTATACTTTTTGGTAATTATTTCTGGCCCAAATAAATTCAATTCAACGGATGAATCTTTTCCGGCTAAATAATGATAAGGGCCGTCAGATCTATAAAATTCTCTACCTGCAGAAACATCATATACTTTTCCATTTAGACCAATATAGATTGGTTTTGAATCATCGTCTCCGTTAAATTCCTTTAAAGCTTGTAAAGATATATTTGGTAAATTGTTTGCTGTACTTACTGTTGTTATCTTTGAATTAATGGAATAATTTATTGCAAAATATGCAATTATAATAATCATCACCGCAAGCAACGCTAACAAGAAATAGCTAATTTTCTTATTTTTCTTAATTCTGAAATTTTTCCCCATCTTAGTTTATCTTGTATTTTGCCATTCTAGAATCTAACCATGCCTGATTGTGCTTGCTAAAAAAGATACTGGTATTATCCTGTCCACATTTGAATACATTCCCTCCACTATGAGTTTTTATTAATTCCGAAATACCATATTTTTTTCCACTGATGGTAATTATACAACTATTTACTGGAGCTGGCGTAGGGGCAGGAGCTGGCGTAGGGTCTGGAGTTATAGTCGGGGCAGAAGTCGGGGCAGAATTAGCTGTTGGGGCTGGGTCTGCTACAACAGGACTAGTTTCTGGAGTTTTCTGGGAAGTTTCAGGCTGCTTTGCTAATTCCTTACTTTCAGTATTTTGATTAGTACTGGCTTTGTTTGATTCGGCATTTTGGGAAAAAAACCAAATTGAACCGACTACAGTGATTACAAATAATAAGCTTAAAAGAATTTTTGGTAGTATTGTTTTCATATAAATATAATATCACAATTAGATGACACATAGATGACCTAAAGCGATTCAAAGATTAAAGTCAAATAATAAAATCTTGACATTAGCCGTTGTGAAATCTATTTAACAAAACATGAACTTAAAAATTTTACATCTTAATGTACTAATTCTAATAATTAGCAGTCTTTTCTTAATGTTGTTTTCCCCAATAATTTTACACGCCCAAGGTGTAACTACAATTGGATATTCAAATATAAGTTCTGGTAATTGCTTTTTTCCAGAAGGTGTGGAACCATCAACCAGAGTAAATTGCTTTTTTCCTCTAACTGGGGGAACAAGTTATAACTTACCAAATTCTCTAACAATTTCTATTTCTGGATCTTCAGAAACAAGTGGTAGTTGTTTTATAATTGGTAGTAATTTAATTTGTAATGCTATTCCTACTACTGGAATAACTAATTCTGGAAGCAAAAATGTAAACTTTATTATCAATAATTCTGGAAGCTCTACCAAAGCAACGCTTAATATTCTTTCACCTTTTGGTCCATGGACACCAAGTTCGTTATCAACCCCTAACGCAGTATCCCAAATTTACTTCCCAGGAACAAATAAAATCTACCAGTCAATTCGTGGTAGCGATAATAAACTTTATACCAGGTCTTCAGAAGGTGTGGAATCTTTTTCAAATTGGGATATTGGGCCAAGCACAATAACTGTAAAATCTCAGCCAATTATGGCCGTGTTTGGATCACTTTTATACCAAGCAGCCTGGGGCAGCGATAACGGTTTATACACAAGATATTTCGATGGAAGCACCTGGAGCGGTTGGAGGTCTGGAGATGGAATTACTATACAAGGCAAACCAAATCTAATTGTTTTTGATAACAAATTATACATTTCAGCTTGGGGAACTGATAACAGATTATACACAAGAGTAGCCTTAAGTGACAATTTAACTTTTGGTGGCTGGATTGAAGGAAACGGAATTACAGCTCAAAGCGAGTCAAATTTTGCAGTAGGCACAGATGGTTTTTTATATGAAGTTGGCTATGGAACCGATGACGCAATGTATGTAAGAAAATATGCTAGTGGCGGTATATCACCAACTTACCAAGCCAATCCTACCAACTGGGATAGACACGGAGATATTACTTTAGGAAGCAGGCCTATACTTGTTAGCAATTTCAGTAACAAAGTTATTACCCTAGCCAGAGGCAGCGACAACGGCTTCTATATTGATTCAGATTTAAACTCAAGCTCTAATTGGGAAAGAATTGGCAACTTAACAATTAGCGCCACCCCAGATGCTGTGGTTTTTAATGGTATTTTAACCATATCAGCCAGAGGAACAGATAATGGCATTTACCAAGCCAATAACCCTTACAACCCTGGAACAATTACACATCAACTAGCCAAAGGTTTCGAACCTTTCGCCCAACCATGGAAGAAAACAAGTACAATTACAGCACTAAATTACCCAGTAAGCACAGTTTTTAACAACAAACTATACCAGGTAACTAGAGGCACAGACAACAGAGTCTGGACCAGAATAAGATCATAGTAGCGACGACCTCCACATCGCCATTGGCAAAACGATGGATAATAACCCCCTACCCCAAATAAAACTCTAAAATAGTTTTAGCAGATAAGGCGTGGATGGAATTTTCTGCTAACAATTTCATGGAAGGTTTTTTGGATTCTAAAACAGGAATATTTACCTTGCTAGAGTTTCTTTCATTAAATAATATGATTTCGATGTCACCATATTTATTCCGCAACTTGGTTGCAAATAATTCTACTTTTCCTGTTATTTCAGTGGGTTGAAGCTGAAAATTCACTGGCCTTCCAACAACAATCTTCTGTATTTTATACTTAACCAGAATTAATTCTAACTCAACAAAAAAAGACCTAGTTTCAACAAATGAATGTGGAATAACCAGGCCAGTTTCTGAATCCGCAAGTGCAATACCAATAAATTTACTTCCCCAGTCTAAACCAAGTAAGTTAAACATGAAATTAACTCATGTATTTGGCTGTGAAAGGCATTAATGCCATGTGCCTAGCTCGCTTAATTGCAGTAGTAATCTTTCTTTGGAATTTAGCTGAACTTCCAGTTCTGTCTCTGTTGAAAATTTTGGCGTAAGGTGAAGTGAATTGGTTCAAAAATTCAGCATCTTTGTAATCAATAGCTTCTAAACCTAAGTATTTAGAAATATCTTTTTTAGCAGACTTACCTTTGTTTAAATCGCGGTGTGAGGTAAATTCAGCTTTTTCGTTCCTCTTTTCTTTAGCTTTAGCTTTGTTGTATTCTGTTTGGTTTACAATAATATAACGAATAACGCTGTCTTGAAGGTTTAACTTTCTTTCAACTTCGTTTAATTTTGAAGCATGTGGAAATTCCAAATCGAAGTTAATTAAAACATAAAAACCTGATAAATGCTTTTGAATTGGATAGGCTAATCTTAATAATCCTTGTTTGTTTAAAACCAAATCAGCAGCTTCTAAATTGCTGGTTAATTGGGTAGTAAGGGCGGATACTTCTGTATCAACTTGTTCTGCAGTAAGTTCTGGGTTTAGAACTAAATAAATTTCGTAATTTTGCTTCATATTAAGACAACTATAATGTATTAAACATAGGTCAATCAAAGCTTTTTTGTCAAGATTACCTCCACTTTTCCAAATTTTAGAAAACATTTGACCACAAAACATAATAGTATCATACTTTAATAGTATTATATGTTAACCTTAACAACCACCCAGTTTCGTCAAAATTTGGCTGAAGTTTTCGGCAAAGTGCTTGCTGGCCAAGAAGTGGAATTAATTTTGGGAAGAGGAAAAAAGGCCAAGAAAATAATGTTAACTAATCCTACTACCGCTCAGTCAGTCAGCGATACGAGTAGTAAACACAGTAATATTCACAAATTTATAAGCTCCCCTAACTTTAAAAATTTTGAGACAGATAAAAAAATTATGAAAGCTGAAAAAGTTAGTAAGTTTTTGCTGGATAATAAATTAAATGGATTGGATTAAATATATGGATTTAAACAATTTGAGTGTAGATGTAAATGTAATTTTAGAGATTCTAGCTAAAAGGCAGAAATGGGAATATTGTTATACGGTTTTAAGCAAATATCAAAATCTGTATCTAAGCCCTACTTCCATCCATATTATCTACTATTTTGGGAAGAAATACGGGTTAGGAAAAGAAAACATCGACCAGTTTTTAAAAGATTTTAACATTTTAAATTTCAATCACCAATCGTTTTTGGAGGCTATTAGAATTTGCCAAACCGATATGGAAGACGCCCTACAAATTGCAGCTAGTTTAAATAGCGGGATAAATAAATTTTTTACTTTGGATGAAGAGATGAAGGAAAGTTATAGTGAGGTTGTTGATTTTGTTTAATATAAGATTATGTAATTTATTATTTACTCAATAAGTCTAGCTTGATTCATATTTGATTACTACTCACTTTAAAAAATGTTAAACTTGTACTTATTGATAAGCCTTGGATCTTTTGTATTTGTTTTTCTAGACAATACGAGGCTATTCCAAGCCCTCCTTTTTGTTTAGTATATTTCCAGAAGCCAGAAAGTGTAAAGTATAGACGGGGTGTGTTGGTGAGGTTCCAAAATATAATTGTACATTCTTAATTTGTGAGCTTTAATTATTACATAATGCAAAAAGAGCCGTTTTTTGAAAGAAAAAGATCAGATATTTATAGTGGTCTGTTATTTGTGTTAGAAAGATTTGAGCCGTTACAAAGGCAAACTTTAAAACAAGAAGGATTAAAACTTATAGATTATTTTAACAATACAGAAAGGTTTGATTGCAGATACGAAGCTTTTTACATATTAGACGAAATTGAGAACTTAATATTAGCTGGTGTTTTAAGTAATAGTGAATGGAGTGACGATGTATTTTTAAAAGATAGTGTGCATGTAGCTAAAGAATTAATGGAACAAATTAATGTTTCAATTGATACAAATAATACCCAAGACCTGTTAACTATAAATTTTAAGTTTATATATATTATTGTAATATCTTTGTATATTTTACATGACATACCTGAGCTAATAAATTCCAGATTGGGCGAGCTACTAAATATTTATTCTAAGTGGGACGCGGAAGAATTGTTAAAATATTTAACCGGCCTATTAACTTCATTGGGCTTGTGTTTAATTTATCTCCACAAATTAGATAAGAAAAATTTAATTAAACTAGAAAGAGACATAAGTTTGAAAGTGCCCACGGTATGTTATGTGTTAAATGATACCGCGTTAACTTTAGATCAGGCTTTTGGATATAAAATAGACTTTAGTGTGTTGCCTAAAATACAATATTCCCCCGAAGAATTTTTTAGCCAATTTACCTCTGGTGGCGGTGTTTTAGAACAAATAATGTTTAACGCCAACAGTATGTTTAATGATGAAGCCAGTACCGATGAAAGTGCTAAAGAAGATTTTGATAGTAATACAACAGAATATATTTATGGCACTGAAAACCCCAACACCGCATTCTATGAATTCGCGCCAGAACACCCAGAAAGCAATCAAAGTTATGAGAGTGACTATATATATCAAAAATACCAAACATATAATCAAGCACAGTCTGAAACAATAAGTACATCTGAACAATTACAACAAAATTACAATATCTACAAAGGTTTAGAACTAATTGAACAAAATTTAAAAACTTTGGGTATTTCGTATCTTATTAACAATAAAGCCACTTGGAAAAACTCCCTATCCGTCCTTAACAATATAAAAAATGTTATAAAAATAACTAATATATTTCAACAAATTGCAGAGTGTGGTGGCAATTTAGAAGCTTATGTAAGCAAATATTCCCAGTTTGGAGGTTTAAATTTAGAGTTTATTAAAAATGGTTCTAATCATTTTATGTCGGCCAGAACAAGTGGTAAAAATAGGCTTTGTGTAAGCCAAGGCAATAATGGCGAAATTGTCATACTATCTTTTGGAACCCATTACAACAATTTTAAAATTTAGTTTTTTAAAGGTAATATTATTATAACTGTGTAGTAAATAATAGTTTAAAATTTACCAACTCACCCTCCTAAAAAAAGGAGATGGCAGGCATCTCCCCTACGGTTGTCTCAAAGTAAATTGTAGGACTCCCCCGAACTTTATTTTTTCTTACCCTTCGCTGAACTTGGTTTTGGTTTGGCTGAGGACTTTGCAGTTGTTTTCTTGGCGAACTTGAATGGAGTTTTAGAGTCTGTTTTGAAACTGGATTTTTTTGGCGCTGGTGAAGCCGCTGGGTCTTGACCTTCTATGAAACCGCAGATTTCGGCTGGAAGTGAACAACCTAGGAAAGATTTTCCTCTAAAACCTCGTTTCATTACCAATACACCTGCATCGGAGTTTTTTCTTCCGGCCAGAGCACATCTTGGGCATTCGCCTAAACTGATTGGTAAAACTGTGTGATTATTCCCTACCTGATAATCTGGGCAAGCAATGTAGGTTTTAAGACTAGCTTTGGAAACTCTGATAATTAGTGGTTTAGAGCAAACTGCACAAACCCTTCCGTTTAGCTGCGAGTTATATTTTTCTCTGGCTTCATCTAAAGCAATAGCATATTCCCTGAAGTTTTTAGGAAATTGATGTTCTGCATGTTCTTTACATTGAAAATATTCTCCGAATCTGCCAATTTTTAAGGTCATTTCCGAATTGCAAGTTGGGCAAGCTACATCGGTTTGGCTGCTTCTATAATCGTCTTTTTGTTCTTTAATTACAGCACTTTTTTCTTCAACTTCTTTTTTAAATGGAAACCAAAAGTCGGATAAAACTTGGGCGTACTGTTTTTCGCCATTGCTAATATCATCAAGGCTATCTTCCATTTCTGCAGTAAGTTCAGAGCTGGTTACTTCTTTGAAATTTTCAAATAAAAGCTTATCAATTTTACGCCCTAATGGGGTTGGCTTCATGCTGTTGTTTTCAATTACAACATATTCCCTGTCTTGCAAAGTGGAGATAATAGTAGCGTAAGTGCTTGGTCTTCCAATTCCTGCTTCTTCTAAATGTTTAATCAAACTTGCAGGAGAATACCTGCTTGGTGGACGGGTATTTTTCTGGAAAGCTAAAATATTTTCTAAAAACAAACTTTGCCCTTCTTTTAACAATTCTTTTGGGGTCAATGTATATTCTTCGCCAGTAACCAGCTTGTATCCAGGGGAAATTGTCCAAGCCAGCGAGCCTGCGAAAGCATCTTGATTACTGTTTTCTAAATCCATTACATAACGCTGACGAATTTCATCGGTCATTTGGCTGGCCACCATTTGTTGCCAAATTAAAGTGTAAAGACGGTGCAAGGAAGAATCTATTTTACCTTTTAAACTGTCTGGATGAAGAGCAGGATTAATTGGGCGAATAGCTTCGTGGGCTTCCTGGGCGTTACGACTTTTAGATTTATAAATACGCGGAGAGGATGGCAAGGCTTGAGGATGATTTTTCCCAATCCATTCCCGGGCGACCGCAACAGAATCGGCAGATAGGTTGGTGCTATCTGTTCTCATGTAGGTAATTAAAGCTGTGGATCTTCCACCAATTTCTACACCCTCATAAAGTTTTTGAGCCAGTTGCATTGTTTGTCTTGGGGCAAAGCCAAGGCGGGTTGAGGCAGATTGTTGCAAAGTGGAGGTTGTAAAAGGTGCTTTTGGCGAAGATTTTTCGTCTTTTGGCGTAATTTTTTCTACTTTAAATTCAGTATTTTTTAACGGTGAAGAGACCAATTCTTGCATTTGTTTTTGTGAAGAAATTGGATTAGGAATTTTTTGTCCTGCAACTTTAGTAAATTTCCAAGTTTGGTTGGTTTTATCTTTTGGTGTAGACTCATCGTCTAGTAAATGGAGCTTAAGGTTGGCTGAACTGTTTTTTTGCTGAACAAATTCGCCTTCAATTTCCCAATATTCTTCAATTACAAAAGCTTCAATTTCATCTTCACGAAGGCAAACCAGATGAAGAGCAGGGCTTTGCACTCTACCCGCAGATAAATGATAATTCCCCATGGTATTCCACAAAACAGGTGAAAGTTTGTAACCAACAAGTTTATCGAGCACTTGCCTTGCTTGCTGGGCTGCAACTAATTCTTGATTTAGGTGGCGGGGGTTGGCTAAGGCTTCTTTAATAGCTTTTGGGGTAATTTCGTGAAACTCTAATCTTTTAATTTTAGATTTGTCTTTAAAACCCAAAACTTCGGCTAAATGCCATGAAATAGCTTCGCCTTCTCTATCGGCGTCGGTTGCGAATAAGACAACTGGGTTTGTTTTAACCAACTGTTTTAATTTGGCCACAACATCAACCTTTTTAGGATCGGTTACATAGTATGGGTGAAAATTGTCTTGAATATCTATTCCATTAATTTCTAGGGTTTTCCCATCTTTAGTCTTCTTTTCGTCACTTAAACCACGAATATGCCCAACTGAAGCCATTACAGTATAATCTGACCCAACAATGTGGGAAATGGTCTTGGCTTTGGCCGGAGATTCTACAATTATCAACATATTCAATAAATTTGGTCGCTTTCAAACATACTATTACACAAAATTATTCTTCGCAAGAAAAAAGCCTGTTCAAACTAGCTGGTGGTGAAATAGTTTTAGTTTATGGTCAAGTAACTGAACTTGTAATTAAAAAACAAAAAAAGGATGGTATTTCATCCTTCTAGATTTATTAATTTTCAAGCTGATTAAATATAGTCTGCAAAACTACAGATATATCATCATTTTCAACTAGAATGTTTTGAACAAACAAGTGTTTGATTTGTCTGAACTCTTCAATCTCTTTTTTTGCATTCGCAAGCCTCTGATGAATTACTTGTTCTGCATCGCCTCTCCTTCTCATTCGCTCTTCTAGAAAATTCATGGAAATAGGCATTAAGAAAAAGGCTTTTGTTGAAGGAAAAATTCTTAAAAAATCTATCACTGTCGCAGTGTAGGTAATTGCAATGGGTGTTTTACCTTTTGTGTCAATCTCCTCTACAGCTTTTCTTTCGTAACCATAGTAGTTGCCTAAAAAAAAGCTATCCATAAAGAAACTGCAGTTTAGTCTAAGTTGCAAATATGTTTCAACATTCACAAAATAAGCATCAACTCCATTTACTTCACCAATTCTTGGTTGCCTAGTATTAGTGCCAACAATTTTTTCAAAACTATACGAATTAACTAATAGTTCCAAAATATAGCTTTTACCAACCCCAGATGGTCCAGCAATAATAACTGGTTTAACCATAGATTTTATCTTGATAAACTACTATAAAATAGTAAAGATATAAATTTTTTAAGTCAAAAAATAGAGTACCACTTTAGTTTTGGTACTCTCGTGCAATTTACATTATTAGTTTTTTAAACATTTTGGTTAGTAACAAAACTACCATCTCTTGCGATTTGTGCAATTGGCAATGTTTGAAAAACTTTTGATACAGGATTGCTTACTACTTTCCTAGAATAATAAAAGCTGTGTCCATTACTGCAACAAAAATCATCGTGAGGAATACAGGCATTTCTACAAGTATCCAAAATCCACTCGCCACAACTAGGGCATTCAACAGACTCAATTAGTCCAACTAAGTGAGACAGTTTTTGCTGAGCAGACAAATACCTCAACATGATATTCTGAACGGGCATTCCATCCACAGTAACAATTGAATAAGTGTCATCATGAATTAATTTTTTGCCACCAGATTCAAAGCAGTGCAAATGAATTCCAGCTTCTTGTTCTGCTTGAAAAGTCCAGAGAATGCCAGGAGCAGTTCCCCACATCATTATACCACCAGGGAAATCTTTAGAGTTAATCGCAATAGGCCTGTCTACCTCTAGAGGCAAACGCTGGTCATCAAGATGCTTAAATAAATTTTTAAGCAAGATTAAAGAGTTCCCAACACACTTATTCTTTGAATGAAATTCAAAGCCACAGTATTCGCAAATATGATTTTTGTGTGGTGTCACAGCAAGCAGATTGTGATCTGTGTGTGGTTTCCCGCAAGATGGACATGTTAAATACTCCATAGAAATTTGAAAAACAGAGCTGTTCCAAAAAGAAGTGGCAGTAAAGTAATCAACTTCTAAATACTCTGATGAATGAGTATGTCCCACAGGTAATTTTACAAACAGCTTGTCAAAAGTTGCATCGATGGCCTTCTTCTTTCCTGGTTTTTTGCGGGCGTGAACATGGATTCCATCAACCAACTCATGCATTTCTCCACCTTGTCTACTAGAAAATGCTGGCCAAAAACTTGGCCAAAAAGCAACTCCACCGGGGTAGTCTTCTAAATTTAAATACAACTCTTGGTTATTATTTATCAAAATAAATATCCTCAAAATATTACTCCATCTCAATCAATAAATCTAGTTTTAGATAAATTATGTCAAGGGAATTTTGTGCAATATATAATTCAAACAATTATTGAATGAACTCTCTCTGTAAGACCAGGGAATGGCATCTTCAGGACTGATTTGTGCCAAAGTAACATCATAGCCATTGGGGATAAAAATAGCATTAAAACCCCCACCAAAATGATTGTTTTCGTTAGGTGAAATCCAATCTGGAAAGTTTTGGTCGTAAATTTCTTCTGTGGCAATAATACCTTCAAGAATAGTATTAAAAACAATTGGTTCTATGCCAGATGCTGCAAAAGCTACCGAGGAATGCAAAAAAGCTTTTCTATCTGGTTTGTTCTCCATTTCCTGAAGTAAGCCATATCTACCGTGATCAGACAGATAAGTTGCAGACCTAACCCCTGGTCTGTTATCTAAGGTTGGTACTTGTAATATACTATCTTCAACAATAACTGGAAGTTGAATATTTGAAAATACAGTAGCAACTCCATTTAAAGCAATTTCAGATGATGAATTACCAATTTCTTCATACTTTACTAAACTTCCATATTTTTCTTTTCCTGAAATTATATTTATAGGTAATTTTAAATGCTCAATTAAAAATTTTATTTGTGATAATTTAGACTTATTTCCCGTTGCAAAAACTATATCAACCATATAATTGCTTAATGTTATTTTTAATATTATGTGTCAACACTTGACTTTAAAAAGCTAACTAACAATATTGCTTAAGTGATGTAGGCGTAAAATTAGAATTGCTATTCATTTATGAATTATCAGCTGGCTATAAGCCATACACAAATTATTGAATGCAGATCATTATTCAACTCTGAATTAGAAATGCAAGAAAGCTTTGAAAAATTAAGTCTTCTTTCTGGATTTTACGAGCACAGTGTTATTCAAGGTACAGAAATAGTTTGCTCAACTCAATCTTGGTATTCACAAAGCCAATTGACTCCTGTAGTATTTTTGGCCAGTCATACAACAAATCAATCATTAAACGATTCCTTCTTTTTTTCAGAAGAGAAAGGGAAAATACATAGATTTTGGAAAGTTCTTAACAATCTTGGTGTTGTAAATATTTATTTTCAAGAAAACCAAGAGATTGAAACCCTTAAACAAAATATCATCAGTGGCTTTTCCAATCAACACAACACTAAATATTCAGTTAGTATAGACTGTTTTTTTAGTCTTCCCTGTGATTCAGTTGCTACTTTGAAAAATATTTTTGGCGACTCAGCTTTTGTGAATCTTTGCCAACTTAGCAAAGAAAGTTTTTTAGAAAGACTAAAAGCTAACACTTCAAGGAAACCAGTAATTATTACTTTCCAGAAAGATGTATTTAACACAATGTCTAATGGTGAAACGGTTTATTCTCAAGATCTTGCTTTTAATGGCATTCTAGTTTTTGAAAATTCAGAATACAAACTAATTGGTTTACCCGCTATGCGTTGGATTTATGCCGAAAATTACAAGAATACATTGCAACAAATATTTAACAGATTATAAAAAATTGAGGAAAAAATGATGAGTATTGTTGATGATTTTAGATTGAAGGGCTTTTCAATAATCGAAGAAGAATGCTGTCATAATTTCAATTTCTCTAAACTGTACAATGAATTTGATAAGTTTGTTGAGTTTATGGAAACAGACAAGGGAAAAATTATTGCTAAGCAGACAGGTGAAGAATGGAATTTTGCCAGTCTTTCAGATTACATGTGGACGATACCAGGGTTTAAGGATAAAAGAGGTATTTCTGGAGTTGAACCACGAGTTTATTTTTGGGGTTCTAGTGAATATGCTTTGTTATTGAGAAAGAAAATGTTAACAAATCAGCTAGCGTCTGAAGCAAAATTTCTATACACCTTTTCACAGTTGTATGAATTTTGCATTACCATTTTCCAAGTTTGTATTGATTCTATTCAATCTGAGTTTGGGTTCAATAACAAGCTGTATAACAGCAAAGGTAAACTATCTTTTTATCTTAGAATTTTGAGATATGATACTTCAAATGGAGTCACGGCAAACCCACATTATGATAAGTCAGTTTTGAGTTTAAATTTACACTCAAGTGACATTGAAAATTGCTTTGTAATTGGTACAAAGGCACAGGATAACAATTTTTCTTGGGCTAACTATGCTTCACCAAATCAAGGTAGTATATCTAAGACAGTAGTTTATCCAGGCCTTTGCTTCAATGAATGTTTTGAAGCTGGCATTTTGGCAAGTCCACACGCTGTGTTAAGATTCAAAAATGGAAAAAATAGATTTGCTTGTGTTGCATTTCTGTTTCTACCAGAATATAACTCACAGTTGATGGATGAAAGAGTTGAAGGTTGGAAATACTAATTAAAAAAGGGCGTACAATTAAGTCGCCCTATTTTTTACCTCAAATCAATCATTTCATGGAATCTTGGACCTGTTCCTATCAAGGAAATAGGAACTTGCAGGTCTTCCTCCATACGGTGAATGTATTCACAGGCTTCGTTGCTTAATTCAGACCATCTAGAACAACCTTCGCACTCTGGAAAAACATAGTTCAAAAAGTTTAAGGCTATATCAGTAGGCTGATTAACTTCAACTGCTTGTCTAGCCATTTGCAAGTTAAATTTTCCAACTCTTCTAAGCTTGTTAGTAACAGTTGTGAATTCGTTAACCGGCTTTCCCACCAGTTCTGAAATATATTCCCAGCTGACTTCATCTTCTAAAGGTCCAGAGTTTCCAGCAACTCTTATTGGAAAAGTTCTTAAAACAAGGTAGATTTTTTCTACAATCATAGGAGACAGTCCCACTTCAGACAATAAAGCTGATGATGTTGTATCTCTTGAAGTTGTAAATGGGTACTGTCCATGGTAGACAGATAATCCAAAACCTTGAGAACCCTCCAAAACTATTTTTTTTCCTGCATGATTTGCAGAATTAATAATTTGGGAAACATTTTCTAGCCTATAGCTATCTTGCAAAATATCTTGAGAAAGAGAATAGCTGCCATTGCGTTGTAATCTATCAATAAGACTTGCACCGCAACCTTTACCTGTACTGCCAATTGATTTAACAATACCGTGCTCTGCTTGTTTATGTCTTTCCTCAATAATTCCACTCATTCGATCGACAATAATGCGACTTTTAGTTGCAGTAACTTCGGTCTCACTATCTAGAACATCAATGTCAATTAGTGCACCAGCAGCTATTAGAAGCTGACAGCCAGAATTCAAAAAGGTAGCTGGAATCTGGCGAAGTTTAAAAATCTTCTGATCTGGCTCTCTAATTACAGTATGACCTGCGTTAGGAGAACCTCCCCTAACAGCATACTGAAAATCATTGGCTAGATATTGAACCACCTTGCCTTTTGCTTCAGACCCATACTGGCCTCCGACCACAATTGAAACATTTCTTTCAACTACAGTTTTATTCATTTTATTCAATATAAATCCTCTAAATGAATAAACCATTTTTAGCTTAAAATTTATTAACAAGTCAAATAATAAATATTTCTATAATAAAGTTTAACTAACCTGGCAATTTTAAAATCAATTGCGGTTTCTAATTTTTATGGTCAAGTTTCAGTTTTAACTATTACATCTAATACTAAGTTCAAAAATTAATTGTTGTAACAAATTAGTCTTGACCCATTCTTTTTGTTTTTGGTCTAAAACTTCACCTAGGCCTTCTAAAACCGAGTTTTTATTTTTAATTGTTTTTTCTATATAAACTATCAGTTCCTTAAAGTATTCTGCTGTGTCTTTCCCAGTTCTTATTTTGATAATTTCGTTGTTAATGGGGAAATTGTTCTTAAACATAAACAATGCATCGTACAGATCTCTGTTTTGCAAAATGTTTCTATCCTTAATGGCACACAATTTATGTGCAAACATACAATCTTTATTCATTACAAGAACACTGGTTCCATAAAAGTTTAAAACCCCATATGTATCTGGATAATTTCGTTTGCTTATTTCAATTTTAATCTTAGGGCTATTTTTTTCATAGCTTCCCTGCCAAAACCAAGTAAAATGTTTTTCACCGAACTCGCTGATTTCTAAATATTTTGATATTATAGTGTTTAACTGTTCAACTTCAAAAGTATCATTTCTTAAATTAAAATCTAAATCTGTTGAAAATCTGTCTAAATTATAGAAAAAGTATAAACAAGTTCCACCCTTAAAAGCTAAACTTGAAGCTAAACTTTGGTCTAAATAAATATCCATTAAAATCTTCTTCATTACAATTTCGTGTTTTGTTCTATCTATCATATTTTTTAATTTGGTTTTTTATTAATTTTTTAATGCTTTTTTCTAATCGTTTATTGTTATATATTAAACACATTTCTGTAAGTTTATTTTCATCAATATTATCTAAATGATCAAAGCCAATATATTTATTTATAAGCAAACTATCGCAAACCGCTCTTTCCAAGCTTGATATTGTAAAATTATTATCTTGAACCAAACCAAGACCATTATAAAAAATATCGTCTGGAATTTTATGATAAACAAACTTTTTATCGCCAACAATAATCGTTCGGCTTTTTGTTGAACAACAATGTATTTCAGAATAAAACTGAAAGTTTACACCATAAAAAGATAAGGCAGTATAATAAGATATATAGCTATTAGGTACTAATTTTTGAGCAAGCTCTAAATCTGAATAATTTTCTTTAATTGAATACAGGCCTTTTTTTATAGATAAAATTCTTTTTTGTCTTAAATAGTATTTAACCAATTCAACCAGCTTTCCATGCTCAACAATATTCCAAATTACTGCCAAATCTTGCAGGTTAAAAATGGTTTTTCCAGATAATAACAAATTTTCAATTTTAGTCATTTAATTAAAGTTAAGGTAATAATACTACCCTAATTATAGCTACTTGAATAAATTATGTCAAAAAAGTATATATATTCTTTAAATTAAATATAGAAATTGCAATAAGCTGTTTTAACTGCTAGAATAGTTTAATCAAATGAAAGCAACAATTGAAGTAATAGAATCGTCGTCCGAAAGACTGAATAGATTATATAAACTTGCTGTTAAATTTAAGCAGGGTAAATGTTCTGTGGATCAAATTTTAGCAACCTGTAAAAAAATTCGAGATAGGCCAAGTTCTATTGGCCAGACCGCCAGGCAAGCTTTAAAAAGTGAACTTGAGAGGGCAGGAATATTGGATACAACAATTCTTAATAAAATTGATAATATTGATTCTTATATTATTACCGACCCAAAATATACAGAACGTCCTTTTTCTAATGAAGATGCTAAGTTTATTTCTGAAGGATTAATTGCAAATCCAGGTGAATTTATTTACCACATAATTACCCATAAAATTATTAATCCCGATCTAAACACCAAAGATTATTTTAATATAGTTAAACCATTAGACGAAATGTTACAAGTTCATGGCCAAAGCTACGATACATTTACTGGTGGCAACTATGAAACTTCAGATAAGTTACACCACAAATACAGTAATCCGAGAGAACTTCCTAGGGATGATTGGTTTTATTATACTTTAGGAAAAAATGTTGAGGGATATTTAAAAAGAGAGCAGACTTCAGAAAGAATTTACCTTCGTCCGAAATTTGAACATTTGATTGCTGTTTGGAATGATATAATTATGCAATTGGAAGCTAACGATATTATTAAAACTAATGGTTTCCAAACAAAAATACCTAATTTTTTTGATATAAAAAGAGATTTGTTTCAAAGAATGGCTAACCAAAATGATAGGATACTATTTTACTTTGGAGAAAATGGTAGGCCTGATGGTTTAAAAATTATTTCCGAATACGTTTCTGCACACCCAGAATATTTCGAACCATGTCATTCTTTTGCCGCTCCACTATTAAGCGACAAAGGAGAAGTTTTACCTGGGGCTTTTACTGCCAGTAGTATGTCTTCAAGCAATAATAGTTTTAACGGAATACATACAGAAATAATTGAAAGTTTGATTGCAAAGTTTTGCTCAAATTATAAAAATGAGGCTGGGCAAACACCAACCAAACAAGATTTAATCGAAAAAATATCTCAGCTCCCTGATTTTAAAAGTCAATTCGAAAAATTCTTAGTAAATAACTACAACCAAGAATCCAAAAAATACGGTTTAAGAACAGACAACATTGCGTTTGTGGAATAGTTTACTCTAATTTATACTTAACGATTTTTGCTAAATGATTGCGTGATTTTAATGCTCTAAAATTTGTAAAAATAAATTTCTGCCAATACAAAAATTTGCTAAAATAAATATGCTTAATTAGTACTTTAGGTATTAAATTATGCTTAAAAATTCTAAAATATTTAAAATTGGCGGGATAGTTTTGGCCAGCCTTTTGTTGCTTTGTGTTTTAACAATAGCTGGTTTGTATTTATTAACTCCAACCCGTTTTGCTAACCCAAAACCTGATCATTATCATTTCAGGCTTCAATATATTTTCAGAGGAAAAGCAGAAAATTTTGCCGATCCAAGGTACCAAGTTGATTATGTTAAGGATATTTGCAATAATGGTTTAACTGAATCTCCTATTCACTTTCACGACGAAAAGGACCAAATTGTTCATTTACACTGGCAAGGAATTACTGGTGGTGATGTTTTAAAATTTTATGGTTTGAATAGAGTTGGTGGTTTAGACGACTATATGGGTCTTAAGTTCGATAAGTTATTTCAATTTCCACCTTCAATATTTGCCATACCAATCCATAGTCAATCCTTACCAAAACCTAGCGGAGACGATAAATTTTTTATCTACATTGGCGATAAAGATAAATTAGAAAAGAAAGATTTCAACAATTTTTTAAATCAAACTTTGGAAGAATTTTTAGGACAAAACAGCATACTTCGCATACAACGGGAAGAACTTGAAAAAGAGGAAAAGAAAACCAGCTTTTTACCAAATCCATTTGGGCCAATTACCGCCTTAGCCCATGACGGAGTTGAGCATGCAACGGTAAGTGAAGCAGAACAACATGAAATTGATGTTAAAAAAGCCGAACAGGAAAAACAATCTATTGAAAACAAAAATAATTTAGTTGTTGCCCAGGCTAGTGGCGATAAAGAAAACAAAGTAGTAGATACAGAAGCAGTTACAAAAAC